>Ga0268264_10000067_pt1 | contig 284445 bp, 283 predicted proteins | sample KBSSwiS32_FD_190357 | JGI IMG/M metagenome (GOLD analysis project Ga0268264, IMG submission 190357) | Switchgrass rhizosphere microbial communities from Kellogg Biological Station, Michigan, USA - KBS Switchgrass S3-2 (SPAdes) (version 2) | ecosystem: Host-associated > Plants > Roots >...
CACAAGCGCGCCGGGCGTTCCTGCTAAATGGAGGCGTCACGCCCGACGCGCTTGTGCCGGTGGGGCAGCACGAATATCAAACCGGCAGACTCTCGTTATGACCGCGGGACCAGCGGGGGGCAGGTCAATATCAAACCGGCAGACTCTCGTTATGACCGCGGGACCAGCGGGGGGCAGGTCACAGGCTTTCGGCAAAAGTCCGGCCCAGCTTTCTCTGTCCGCACGAGCAAACAGGGCTTTCACTGGTGGTGAAAGTCATGATAATCTCCCGAAATCAAATGATTTTGAAACTGTTGACCTCGGTAACGAGGGCGCGCTTAACACCAAAAGCCCAAAGAGGCATTTAGCGCCATGACCAGAAAAACGAACCAGAAGGCGGTCATCTACTGCCGCGTCAGCACCAAGCGACAAGCGACGGAAGGCAATGGCCTCGGTTCGCAGGAGACGCGATGCCGTGAATACGCCAGCCATCGCGGCCACCAGATTGTCGGTGTGTTTACTGACGACGTATCGGGAAAGCTGCGGCGGCGACCAGGATTCGAAGAGATGATTGGTTTCATCCGCAAGCAGCGGAACAGCGGAATCGTCGTCATCATCGACGACATCAGCCGTATGTCCCGCGACATGCGCAACCATTTCAACTTGAAAGAAGCGATCTTCCGCGCTGGCGCGACTTTGGAATCTCCATCCATCGAATTTGGCGAGGATAGCGACAGCATCCTCATCGAGCATCTGCTGGCAAGCGTCGCTCAACACCAGCGGCAGAAGAATGGCGAGCAGGCCCGCAATAGGATGCGGGCGCGGATGCTCGGCGGCTATTGGGTATTCAATGCCCCGATTGGCTATCGCTATGAAAAGAGCGGTAGTGGCGGTAGCATCCTTGTCCGCGACGAACCCGTCGCTTCGATCATTGAAGAAGGCCTGACCGGCTTTGCTTCGGGCCGCTTCAACTCGAAAGCGGAGGTGAAGAGATTCCTCGAGTCGCATCCGGAATTTCCGGTCTGCCGCCATGGCTACCTTACCAATGAGCAGGCGCATCGCATCATGACGCGCCCAATCTATGCGGGGTATGTCGAGAGCGACGTATGGCGTGTTTCGTTGCGACCCGGCCAGCATGAGGCGATAATTCCGCTCGCCACCTTCCACCAAATTCAGGAGCGATTGATTGGCAAGCCGCTCGCGCCGACGCGTTCCGACGTTCATGTCGATTTCCCGTTGCGTGGCCATGTGACGTGTGGCGATTGCAGCCACCCTATGACGGCCAACTGGACCAAAGGTCGCAACGGTCGATATCCTTATTACGTGTGCCGCCATCGCGGCTGCGAGCGTTTCGGCAAGTCGGTGAAGCGCGATAAGATTGAAGGTGCGTTCGAGGCGATGCTGGAGCAACTCACGCCGCGCCCGGAACTGTTTAACCTGTTCTCGAAGCTGTTCCGTAAGCGGTGGCAGGAAGCCGAAGCTCGCGCACATGAAGGCCGCGCGACGATCAAGCGCGAGATGCAGGCCATCGAGAAAAAGATCGGACAGATTCTCGACAAAATCATGGAAGCGGAAAGCCGGACGGTGATCGCGCGCTTCGAAAGCGAAGTCGAAAAACTTGAACTGGAAAAGCTCGTACTGGACGAGAAGGCGTCGAAATGCGGGAGCGTCGCAAGGGACTATGACGAAAGTTTTCGAACCGCTTTCGAGTTCATCGCAAACCCTTGGAAACTATGGAATACAGGCACGTTTGATGACAAGCGCATCGTGCTGAATCTCACTTTAGGCTCTCATCTGGAATATGATTGGGATGAGGGCGTTCGAACCGCTGAATTATCCTTGCCGTTCAAGTTGTTGCAGGATGTTTGCGACCGAGAAAAGGTGATGGCGGAGAGGGAGGGATTCGAACCCTCGATACCCTTGCGAGTATGCCGCATTTCGAGTGCGGTGCATTCGACCACTCTGCCACCTCTCCGCGAAGTGTCTCGGGGCTGCGAGGCAGGCCCGGTCGAAGAAGCGCGCGGTTAGCCGATGGGGGTGCGCTTGCCAAGCCCTGAAAAGTGCGCCCGGTCAATTCTCGGGTAAGTTCGCTTGTGACGCACCTGCACAATTCCTATATTCGCCCCATGGAACGTTCCAGCTTCTTCTCCCCCCAGGCCGGCCGCCTCGTCGAGACCCCCCGCGCCAGTCGCGCGCGCTTCGCCATCGGCGATGTCGTGCGCCATCGGCTCTATGATTTCCGCGGCGTCGTCTTCGATATCGATCCGGTCTTCGCCAACAGCGAGGAATGGTATGAATCCATTCCCCAGGACCAGCGCCCCCAGCGTGAGCAGCCGTTCTACCACCTTTTCGCCGAAAGCGACGAATCGAGCTACGTCGCCTATGTCAGCCAGCAGAACCTGGTCGGCGATGCAGCGGGCGGCGGCGTCGATCATCCGCAGCTCGACCAGGTGTTCGAGCCGTTCGACGGCGCCCGTTACCCGCTGCGCCACGGCCTGAGCCACTGATCGGCGTTCAGCTCCTGAGCTTCCAGCCCGAGCGCAGCACGGCATAGGTCGCCAGGCCGAGCACCGCATTGGTCGCGCCGAGGCCGAGCGCGCCGTGCAGCACCGCCTCATTCGTCGCCCCGATGTCGCTGCGGCCGAGGAAGCCGAAGCGGAAGCCGGAAATCACATAGAAGAACGGATTGAGCCGGCTCACCGCCTGGAACGCCGGCGCCAGATTGTCGACGACATAGAACGTGCCCGACAGCAGCGACAGCGGCTGGACGACGAAATTGGTCACCGCCGCGTTGTGGTCGAACTTTTCCGCCCAGATCGAGGTCAGGAGGCCAAGGAACGACAGCAGCAGCGCCCCGTTGAGCCCGAACCAGACCACCGCCCAGGGATGCGCGACCCTGAGCCCGACCCCCGGCCACAGCAGCATCGCCGCCGCCAGCGCCAGCCCCACCAGCACCGCGCGGGTGACCGCCGCGCCGATCATCGCCACCATCAGTTCGAATTCGGTGAGCGGCGGCATCAGGTAGTCGATGATCGTGCCCTGCATCTTGCCGGCCAGCAGGCTGAAGCTGGCATTGGCGAAGGCGTTCTGCATCATCCCCATGGCGATCAGGCCCGGCGCCACGAACGTCGCGAAGTTGACCCCCAGCACCATCCGGTTGCCCCGCCCCATCGCCACGGTGAAGATGACCAGGAACAGCAGCGTGGTGATCGCCGGCGCCCAGATGGTCTGGGTCTGCACCTTGAAGAAGCGACGCACCTCCTTCATATAAAGGGTCCACAGCCCAAGCCCGTTGAACCCTTGAATCTGCGGCACACCCTGCAGAGGGAAGCCGGGCGGGGGGAAGCCGGGCCGGGGAATGCCGGAAAGCGCGGCGGCGGGACCGGGTTGCGGGCGGGGTTGATCGGGCATGATCCGGCGACTATCGGGAGCCTTCGCCCGAGACAAGCCACTGCGCGCCTGCCCGGTGTTTTGATTCGCTGCGGCGTCCGCCGCAAATGCCGGCCCGCCGGCCCGCAAGACCCTGATCGCACAGCGATGAACTGGCCATGATGAACTGGAATTTCCGATGAGCTGGACCGACGAACGCATCGAGAAACTGACCAAGATGTGGGAAGGCGGCGCCACCGCCAGCCAGATCGCCGACGAGCTTGGCGGGGTGAGCCGCAATGCCGTCATCGGCAAGGCCCATCGCCTCGGCCTCAAGGCGCGCCCCTCGCCGGTCAAGCCCAACGACGAGGCCGAAGGCCCGGCGCCCGAGCCGCAGACCGCGCCGGCCGCGCCGCCGCCACCTGCAGCGCCGCGTGCCGCTGCGCCAGTAGCGCCGCCGCCGGCGCCCGCCGCGCCGCGCCCGCCCGTCGCCACCGCGCCGCGTGCGCCCGAGCCCGCCGCCCCGGCCCCGGACATGCCGCGCATCGTCTCGGTCGGCCCAGGCGGCTTCCTGCGCCAGGGTCCGGGCGACCAGCAGGCGCCGATCCCGCCGGCGCCGCCGCGCCGGCTGGTGCCCGCCAAACCCAGCGCGGAAATCGCCGACAAGACCAGCCTGCTCGACCTTAACGACCGCATCTGCCGCTGGCCGATCGGCCATCCCGGCGAGCCCGACTTCCACTTCTGCGGGGAAAAGGTGAACACCGGCTTCCCCTACTGCGTCGAACATTGCGGCCGGGCCTACCAGGCCCAGCTGCCGCGCGGCCATCGCCGGCCGCCCCCGCCGCTCCCGTTCGGCGGCCCTCGCGTCCGCTGAGCGAGCGGACCGGGAGGGGGAAACGGAGGCGAGGCGTTCGCCCCAGTGCAATCGAACATGGCGGCCGGCGGGAACCAGGGCTTAATTTCTGCGTCCCGCCGCCGTTAACCATTGCATGAGTGCGCACGACCCCTCCCTCCCGGCAAACCGCCCGGCCATCCTGCGTTGGCTCGGCATAGGGGGCGCCGTGACGCCCGCTCCGCAAGCAGACGAGACCGAAACGCCGGATGCCGCCCGTGGCCAGGCCGCGCGCCTAGCATTGATCGCGGAAATCGGCCAGTTTCTCGATGCGCACGATGTCGAGGTCAACGCACTGACCCTCGCCGCCGCGCACGACTACCTGACCGCCAGCGACATCGGCCTGGTCCGCGCGGTCGACCGCCGGCTCCAGACCGGCCAGCCAATCACCACCGAATGGCTCGAAACCGCCGCCGCGGTCGAAGCCAAGGGCGACGATCGCGAGGCGCTGACCAAGCTGATGACCAGGCTGGAAAGCAACCTGGAGGAATTCGGCCGCACCACCATCGCCGCCCGCACCGCCGCCACGTCCTACAGCAGCGCGCTCGAAGCCCAGGTCGAAGGTCTCGACGCCACCCAAGGCGCCGGCGGCACGCACACCAGCGAGGTCATCGCCGAACTCGCCTCGCTCGCCCGCGCCATGCTGACCCGCACCCGCGACCTCGAGCGCGAAATGAGCCGCAGCGAACTGCAGACCAAGACCCTGCGGCGCAGCCTCGACCAGGCCCGCCGCACCGCCGACAAGGACCACCTGACCGGGCTGCCAAACCGCCGCGCCTTCGAGGCGATGCTCGAATGCGAACTGGCGCTCGCGCAGGCCGAGCACGAACAGCTGTGCGTCGCCTTCTGCGACGTCGATCACTTCAAGCGCATCAACGACACCCATGGCCACGAAGCCGGCGACCGGGTGCTGCGGGCCGTGGCCCACAGCCTGGCGCGCATCTCCAACGACCATTGCCATGTCGCCCGCCACGGCGGCGAGGAGTTCGTCGTGCTGCTGCGCGGCCAGAGCCTGGAAGAGGCCTGGGACGTGCTCGAGGAAGCCCGCATCCAGCAGGCCGAGCGCCGCCTGGTCAACCGTGCCACCGACATGCCGTTCGGCAAGATCACCTTTTCCGGCGGGCTGGCGGACGTCTTCGCCTATCCCGATCCGCGTGCCGCGCTGCGGGCCGCCGACCAGGCGCTGTACCAGGCCAAGGAAGAAGGCCGCAACCGGATCGTCATCGCCCGGCACGAATGACACGCGACCCTTGCCCGCAGCACATGGGCAAGGGTATCCTCCGGGGCCAGCCAATGCCCCCGGGAGATCGCCGATGCCGAATTCGCTCTACCACGCGGTCGTTCCGCTGTGGAACCGGCTGCTGCCCTCGCTGAGCCACATCCTGGGCAAGGCCGAGGCGCATTGCCAGGAGGCCGGCATCGCGCCCAGCGAGCTGCTCGAAGCCCGCCTCGCGCCCGACATGTGGGACCTTGCCACCCAGGTCCACGCCGCCGTCGTCCACTCGGCCGGCGCGCTCGAAGCGGCGCTGACCGGCGATTTCATCCCCGCGTTCACCAGCCCACCGTCCGGCTTCGCCGCGCTGGGTGCGGAAGTGACGACGGCCGCCGCCCGCATTGCCGGAATCGACCCCACATCGCTTGATACCCGTGCCGGCCATGAGGTGACCGCGCATTTCGGCGAACATCGCGTGCCGTTCCTGGCCGAAGCGTTCCTGACCGGCTTCTCGCTCCCCAACTTCGCCTTCCACGCCACCACCGCCTACAACATCCTGCGGATGAAGGGCGTGCCGCTCGCCAAGATGGACTACCTCGGCGCCCTGCCGGTCAAGGATTGATCGCGTCACGAAAAAGGGGCCCGCCTCGCGGCGGACCCCCTGTTTTCCGGACAGAGCGCGGAACGATCAGTCGTCGCTGCGCAGGAACGCCGGCATGTGGTCCGGATCGCCCCCCTCTTCGCGGTCGCGACGCGGCCGATCACCGCCCCGATCGGTCCTGGGGCCACGATCCCGGTCGCCGCCGCGATCGCCGCCCCTATCGCCTCTGGGGCTACCACGGTCGCCACCGCCGCGCGGCCCGCGCCGATCACCACCGCGATCGCCGCCACGGCCACCCTCGCGGCCGCCTTCGCGCGGTTCACGCGGGGGACGGGTGTCCTCCAGCTCGGCGCCGGTCTCCTGGTCGACCACCCGCATCGACAGGCGGACCTTGCCGCGCTGGTCGATCTCAAGCACCTTGACGAAGACCTCCTGGCCTTCCTTGACCACGTCGGTCGGCTTTTCCACGCGCTCGTTCTTCATCTCGGAGACGTGGACGAGGCCGTCCTTGCCGCCCATGAAGTTCACGAAGGCGCCGAAGTCGACGATGTTGACGACCTTGCCCTTGTAGACCTTGCCGACCTCGGCTTCCTCGACGATGCCGAGGATCCACTGGCGCGCCGCCTCGATCTGGTTGAGATCGGACGAGCTGATCTTGATCAGGCCCTCGTCGTCGATGTCGACCTTCGCGCCGGTGGTGGCGACGATCTCGCGGATCACCTTGCCGCCGGTGCCGATGATGTCGCGGATCTTCGACTTGTCGATCTGCAGCGTCTCGATGCGCGGCGCGTGAGCGGAAAGCTCCTTGCGCGTCTCGCCCAGCGCCTTGGTCATCTCGCCCAGGATGTGGGCACGGCCTTCCTTGGCCTGGTTCAGCGCGGCGGAGAAGATCTCCTTGGTGATGCCGGCCACCTTGATGTCCATCTGCATCGTGGTGATGCCTTCGGAGGTGCCGGCCACCTTGAAGTCCATGTCGCCCAGGTGGTCCTCGTCGCCGAGGATGTCGGAGAGCACGGTGAACTCACTGCCTTCGAGGATCAGCCCCATGGCGATGCCCGAAACCGGCCGGGTGATCGGCACGCCGGCATCCATCATCGACAGCGAACCGCCGCAGACGGTGGCCATCGACGACGAACCGTTGGACTCGGTGATGTCCGAGACCACGCGGATCGTGTAGGGGAAGTCCTCCTTGCTCGGCAGCACCGCGTGCAGCGCGCGCCAGGCGAGCTTGCCGTGGCCGGTGTCACGCCGCGAGGGCGCACCGAAGCGGCCGACTTCGCCGACCGAGTACGGCGGGAAGTTGTAGTGCAGCATGAAGCGCGAGTAGGAGAGACCCTCCAGCCCGTCGATCATCTGCTCGGCGTCCTTGGTGCCCAGCGTCGTGGTGCAGATCGACTGCGTCTCGCCACGGGTGAACAAGGCCGAACCATGGGTGCGCGGCAGGAAGCCGACGATCGATTCGATCGGCCGGACCTGGGTCGTCGTGCGCCCGTCGATGCGCTGGCCGTCCTTGAGGATCGCGCCGCGCACGATGTCGGCCTCGACCTTCTTGACCGACTTGATCGCCACCATCTGGGTCTGCGCGTCCTCGCTCGCGAAGGCTTCCTTGGCCTTGGCGCGCGCCGCGTTCAGCGCGTTCGAACGCTCGGACTTGTCGGTCAGCTTGTAGGCGGCGGCAATGTCCGCGCCGATCAGTTTCTTGAGCTTGTCCTTGATCGCGGTGTTGTCCGAGACGGCGATGTCCCACGGGTCCTTCGCGGCCTTTTCGGCGAGCTGGATGATCGCGCCGACGACCTTGCGGATCTCGTCATGGGCGAACATCACCGCGCCGAGCATGACCTCTTCGGAAAGCTCCTTGGCTTCCGATTCGACCATCATCACCGCATTGTCGGTGGCGGCGACGATGAGGTCGAGGCTGCCGTCCTTGAGCGCCGCGTCCTGCTTCGGGTTCAGCGTGTACTGGCCATCGACATAGCCGACGCGGGCCGCGCCGATCGGGCCCATGAACGGGACGCCCGAAATGGTCAGCGCCGCCGAAGCCGCGATCATCGCGACGATATCGGGCTCGCACTCGCCGTCATAGCTCAGCACCTGGGCGATGACGTTGATCTCGTTGTAGAAGCCTTCGGGGAACAGCGGGCGGACCGGCCGGTCGATCAGGCGAGAGACCAGCGTCTCCTTCTCGGTGGCGCCGCGCTCGCGCTTGAAGAAGCCGCCCGGGATGCGCCCGGCGGCGAAGAACTTTTCCTGGTAGTGCACGGTCAGCGGAAAGAAGTCCTGCCCTTCCTTGACCGACTTGGCGGCGGTGACGGCGCACAGCACCACGGTTTCGCCATAAGTCGCCAGGACGGCGCCATCGGCCTGGCGGGCAATGCGCCCGGTTTCCAGAGTGAGGGTTTTGCCGCCCCACTCCAGCGATACGGTTTTCACGTCGAACATGATGTTTCCTTCGGACCCGCCGGCCCGATTGCCAGGCGGGGCTTGCTGCCGGGGATTCCGTCCCGGTCCGGTGTGGGGCTGCTTTCGTTGCCCCGGGGCGCCCCGCCGAATTGCGTGAGTGCCCGATACAAGAAGCGGCCCCGCAGGGCCGCCTCGGTGTTACTTGCGAAGGCCGAGCTTGGCGATCAGCGCGTTATACCGATCGACATCCTTGCGCTTCAGGTAATCCAGCAGCGAGCGCCGCTTGTTGACCATGGTCAGCAGGCCGCGCCGGGAATGGTTGTCCTTGTGGTGGGCCTTGAAGTGCTCGGTCAGGGTCTGGATGCGGCTGGTCAGGATCGCGACCTGGACTTCCGGGCTGCCGGTGTCGTTGGCGGCGCGGGCATTGCCCTGGATGACTTCCTGCTTCTTCTCTGCGCTGATCGACATATCATTCACTCCGCGACATCGGTGAGATTGAAGCCCCTTTCGACGCGGCATTCGCCGCCGGAAAGCAGGACCAGCGCCAACGGCCTGTCACCGCCCCGCGCCCAGTACTGCCCGTCCGAAAAAGGCATCCCGGTCAGAACCCGGCCCTGTCGGACCGCCCTTGCCTGCTCCGGGGAGAGATCGAGGACCGGGATGTCGACCAGTCCTGCCTCCAGCGGCAAGAGATAACGTTCAAGGGGCGCCCCCTTGCCGATTTCGTTCAACATGTCCAGCGAAATCGCCGCTTCGAGCCCGAACGGCCCGGCGCGCAGCCGCCGCAACATGGTCACATGCCCCCGCGTTCCAAGCGCCAAGGCAATGTCCCGCGCGAGGCTGCGGATGTAGGTCCCCTTGGAAACCTGCGCGACCAGCGTTGCCTGTTCCTCCCTGGCACGGGGAGGGGAACCACCGAAGGTGGTGGAGGGGCACGAGCCGGTTTCTCCCGCCAGCCGCAGCGAGTGCACCGTCACCCGCCGCGTCGCCAGCACGACCTCCTCGCCGGCCCGCGCCCGGTCATAAGCCCGCTCGCCATCGACCTTGAGCGCCGAAAAGGCCGGCGGCACCTGCTCGATCGGACCGGTGAACCGCCCGAGCACCGCCGCCACCGCGTCCGCTCCGGGCCGCACCGCGCTCTCGGCGATCACCCGCCCTTCGAGATCGAGCGTGTCCGTCTCCGCCCCGAACCGCACGGTAAACGCGTAGTCCTTGCTGGCATCGAGCATCCGCCCGCACAGCTTGGTCGCCTCGCCCACCGCGATCGGCAGCACGCCGGTCGCCAGCGGGTCGAGCGTCCCGCCGTGCCCGACGCGGACAGTCTTGCCGAACCCCGCCTGCCGCAGGTTCCGCTTGACCGCCGCCACCGCCTGGGTGCTGCCCAGCCCGTGCGGCTTGTCGAGGACAATCCAGCCACTTGGCCACCCGCTCGGCGTCATCCGCGGAACATGCCCGCCACCGCCTGCGCCAGCGCCAGGTAATGGCTCGCCAGCCACGCGAATGGCGGCCCCACCCAGGCTTCGATGACATTGGCGCTCGGCCACAGCCGCGGCACGATCACCAGCAGGATCAGCATGATCGGCAGGGCATAGCGCCGCATCCCGGCATAAGCCGCCGCCATGCGCCGGGGCAGCGCCCCTTCGACGATGTGCGAGCCATCGAACGGCGGCACCGGCAGCAGGTTGAACAGCGCCAGGAACAGGTTCACGGCCAGGAAATTGCGCAAGTTGTCGAGGCAGAAGCTGGCAAAGCCGAACTCGGCCGGCTTGCCGGTCAGGCTCCCGGCAATCGCCCCGATGCCCACCGCCGCCCCCGCCGCCAGCAGCAGGTTCGAGAGCGGCCCGGCCGCCGCCACCAGCATCATCCCCAGGCGCGGATTGCGCAGCCGGCGGAAATCCACCGGCACCGGCTTGGCCCAGCCGAACACCGGCAGATGCGCCAGCGCCAGCATGCCGGGCAGGATCACCGTGCCGAACCAGTCGACATGGGCGATCGGGTTCAGCGTCAGCCGCCCCTGCTCCGCCGCCGTCCGGTCCCCCAGCAACCGGGCAACCGCGCCGTGCGACACCTCGTGGCAGACGATCGCCAGCACCAGCGGCAGGATCAGCGTCGCCGCCGCCCACAAGGGATTGCCCGCATCCACCTCGTTCACCCCTGCCGCTCCCCGCTCAGGATCGAGAATATCACCGTGTCGCGCAGATGCCCGGTCCAGGTGATCCGCTCGGCCCGCAGCACGCCCTCGCGCACCGCGCCCAGTTTCTCCACCGCCCGCAGGCTGCGCCCGTTGCGCGCATCGACGCGGAACTCGACCCGCCGCACGCCGGCGCCGAACGCCCGGCCGAGCATCAGCCGCTTGACCCGCGTGTTGAGGCCCGTTCCCCGCACCCATGGCGCCATGAACGTGCCGCCCAGCTCCAGCGTCTGCCGCTCCGGCGCCAGGTTGAGGAACGCCGTCATCCCCGCCACTTGGCCGGCCTGCAGGATGGCAAACGCCCGCCGCCCGCCATCCCCCAGCACTGCCGCGAACCCGCCGTCGAAGCCCTCGCCGACGAGGTTGACCGGATAGATCGACCACACCGGGTCGTCATCCCGGCAGCACGCGCGCAAGCCTTCGCGGTGCACATCCGCCAGCGGCTCCAGCGCGATGTCGCCGTCCGCCATCGGCCGATGCAGCAGGTCAATCTCCATGCGCCAGACATGCCTTGCCGAAAATTGCAACTATTCGCTCGCGATGTCCCGCCGCACCCGGGGATCGGCCAGCAGCGCGTCGATCCGCCCGGCCTCGTCGAAGCTTTCGTCCGGCTGGAACCGCAGCTTCGCCGCATACTTGAGCTTGAGCTTGCTCGCCACCGCCTTCTGGAAAAACGCCGTATGGGTGCGCAGCGCCTTGACCACCAGATCCTCGTCCGCGCCCAGCAGCGGCTTCACGAAGACGATGGCATGGCGCAGGTCCGGCGACATCCGCACCTCGGTCACCGAAACGGCATGGCTGGTCAGCACCTCGTCATGCACCTCCTGGCGCATCAGCAGCTCCGAAATGACATGGCGCACCTGCTCGCCCACCTTCAACAGGCGGACGGAACGGGTTTCGGGGCTGGCTTGCTGACGGGACATCGGCGTCATGTAGTGCCGTTATCCGAGCTTTGCCAGAATGCGCTTGAGCGACCGCACATTCCGCGCCGTCCCGCCCAGCTTCAGCCGCCGCTCAATGAAGGCGTTGGTCAGCCGCGAACCGCCCACCCCGTCGACATAATCGATGAACAGCGCGCGCCGCCCGGCCAGGATCCGTTCCGGCCCGCGATGGGCATGGTCCGCCACAAGCCCCGCCAAAGCCGACGAATCGGGTTCACCGGACAGCAGCAGGACATGGACCTTGCCCTCGTCGCCCGCCGGAAAGGGATTGGCCGCCAGCAGCTCCGCCAACTCGTCACGGGTGCGCACGGCGACGAAGCTCGCGATGTCGAACCGGTCCGCCATCATGTGGGCAAGCAGGTCTTCCAGCCCCTCGGTGGGCCGCTCATCGAAGTCGAACAGGACATTGCCGCTGGCGACGACGGTTTCGACCTCGCCGAAGCCCTCACGCGCGAAGGCATGGCGCAGGTCGGCCATCGTCAGCCGGTTGGGGCCGACATTGATGCTGCAAAAGAACGCAACGTAGCGCATGACCGCCCGGAGTCCGTTTGTGGTCCGGATCGACAAGCGATCCGGACGTTAAAGCGTGCGATCCCGCATCTCGACCTCGAACACCTCCAGGTGATCGCCCGGCTTGACGTCGTTGGTCCCTTCCAGAACCACGCCGCACTCCAGCCCGGCGCGCACTTCCGGCACGTCGTCCTTGAACCGCCGCAGCGACTTGATGTGGGTCTTGGAAATGATGACATCGGCGCGGGTGAGACGCGTGTAGAGCCCCTTGCGCAGATAGCCCTCGACCACCAGCAGGCCCGCCGCCTTGTCGTGCTTGCCGGCCGGGAACACCTCCTTGACCTCGGCGCGGCCGACCACGGTCTCGATCCGCTCCGGACCCCAGACGCCGGCCATCTCCTTGGCGATGTCCTCGGTCAGGTGATAGATCACGTCGAAGTACTTCATCCGCACCTTGTGCCGCTCGATGATCTCGCGCGCCTTGGCGTTGGGCCGGACGTTGAAGCCGATGATCGGCGCGCCCGAAGCCTGGGCAAGCGAAACGTCGCTCTCGGTGATCGCGCCGACGCCCGAGCTGAGCACCTTGACCTTGATCTCGTCGTTCGACAGCCGGTTGAGCGCATTGACGATCGCCTCGGTCGAGCCCTGCACGTCGGCCTTGATCACCACCGGATACTCGATGACCGCCTGCTTGGCCGCCAGCGCGGAGAACATGTTCTCCAGGCTCGCCGGCGCGCTCGTCGTCCGCTTGGCGGTCGCCCGCTCGTGGCGGAACGCGGCGACCTCGCGGGCGCGGGCCTCGCTCTCGACCACGGTCAGCGTATCGCCGGCCATCGGCACGCCGCCGAGACCGAGCACCTCGACCGGCAGCGCCGGCGGCGCGGCCTTGATCTGCCGCCCCTTGTCGTCGAGCATGGCGCGGACACGGCCCGATTGCGTGCCGACGACGAGAATGTCGCCGACCTTCAGCGTGCCGCGGTTGACCAGCACGGTGGCCAGCGGCCCCTTGCCCTTGTCGAGCTTGGCTTCGATCACCGTCGCTTCCGCCGCGCGGTCCGGGTTGGCGCGCAGTTCGAGCAGTTCCGCCTGCAGCAGGATCTTCTCGATCAGCACGTCCAGCCCAGCCCCGGTCTTGGCCGAAACCTCGACATCCTGCACGTCGCCGGACATCTCCTCGACGATGACCTCGTGCTCGAGCAGGCGCTCGCGGATCTTCTGGGCATTGGCTTCCGGCTTGTCGGCCTTGGTCAGCGCGACGATCATCGGCACGCCGGCCGCCTTGGTGTGGTTGATCGCCTCGATCGTCTGCGGCATGATCCCGTCATCCGCCGCCACCACCAGCACGACGATGTCGGTCACGTTGGCGCCGCGCATCCGCATTTCGGTGAAGGCCTCGTGGCCCGGGGTATCGAGGAAGGTGATCAGGTCGCCGCCCTTGGTCTTGATCTGGTAGGCGCCGATATGCTGGGTGATGCCGCCGGCCTCGCCGCGCACCACGTCGGTCCCGCGCAGCGCGTCGAGCAGGCTGGTCTTGCCGTGGTCGACATGGCCCATGATGGTGACGACCGGCGGACGCGGCTTCAGCGATTCCTCGGCATCGACATCGACCGAAGTGTCGATATCGACATCGCTTTCCGAAACGCGCTGGATGTTGTGGCCGAATTCCTCGACCAGCAGTTCCGCCGTATCCTGGTCGATCGTCTGGTTGACGGTGACCGGCACGCCCATCTTGAACAGCGCCTTGACCAGGTCCGCGCCCTTCTCGGCCATGCGGTTGGCCAGTTCCTGGACGGTGATCGCCTCGGGCACGACGACATCGCGCACCTGCTTCTCGCGCGGCTGCGACTGGCCGGAGAAGTGCGCCCGACGCTCCTTCTCACGCGCCCGCTTGAGCGCGGCGAGGCTGCGGGCGCGGGCGCCCTCGTCCTCGTTCAGCGCCTTGGTCACGGTCAGCTTGCCGCCGCGGCGATCTTCCGCGCCCTTGCGGTCACGCGCCGGTGCGGCCGGCTTCTTGACCGGCTCGGGCCGCTTGATCGGCGCCACCGGGGTGAACCGGCGCGGCGCAGGAGTCGCCGGCGCGGCGGTGGTCTCGGCTGGCGCCGAAGCTTCCGCCGGTTCGGCGGCGACCGCCTCGGGCGCAGGGGCGGGAGCTGGCGCTTCCGCCACCGGCTCCGGCGCGGGAGCGGCCGGTGCCTGCACCGCCGGCGCGGCGTTGCGGGCTTCCTCGGCCAGGCGCGCTTCCTCGGCGGCGCGAAGGCGCTCTTCCTGCTCGCGGCGGCTGGCTTCCTCGAGCAGCGCCATCCGCGCTTCCTCGGCCTCGCGCAGCAGGCGGGCCTGCATCTCCTGCCGGGTCTCGTTCGACGGCGGCGCCGGACGCGGGGCGGGCGCCGCCGGGCGCGGCGCGGCCGCCTGCGGAGCAGGGGCAGGCGCCGGGGCGGGTGCCGGCTCGGGCGCCGGGGCCGCAGCCTCGCCCGGCTTGCCGATCAGCTTGCGCCGCTTGACCTCGACCACCACCTTGTTGGTGCGGCCGTGGCTGAAGGTCTGCTTGACCTCGCCCGCCTGGACCGAGGTCTTGAGACCCAGCGGCTTGCGGCCCAGTGTCGGTTTGTTGTCGGTCTCGCTCATCGCTTCAAACAGTCCTTCGATCAATTCGTCGTCGAAGCGGGTTCGTCACCCGCTTCCGTTTCATCACTCGCACCGGCAGAACTCTGGTGACTCTCGCCCAGATATTCGAGCAGGCGCGCCAGCGGGGCTTCGAGCCGTTCGGCGGAAGCCCGGTCGGTAAGCGCCAGATGGACGACGTTGTCGCGGCCCAATGCCACAGACAGCGCCGCCCGGTCCAGCGGCAAGATTGTCCCCGAAAGCCCGGAGCCTTCGGCCTCCAGCCCCACCCGGTAAGCCTGGTCGAGCTTGCGGTTGCCATCCTCGCGGGCATCGGCGGCATGGGCGAGCCAGGCAATCCGCCCCGCCCGCGCATGTTCGGCGATGCGGTCGGAACCGAGCAGCAGGCGCCCGGCCCGCAGCTCCAGCCCCAGCCGGTCCGCCACCGCCCGGCGCAGCGCCGCTTCGATCCGTTCGGGAAGGTCGTCGGGAATGCTGAGCGCGGCCCCTTTGAAGGCCCGCGCCAGCGCTCCCTTCAATTTGCCCTTGGCCAGCGCATTTTCAAGCTCGGTTCGCCGCACGCCGATCCACGCGCCGCGCCCGGGCGCCCGCGCCAGAACGTCGGGCAAGACCTCTCCGTCTGGCGAAATCGCCAGCCGGATCAGCGACCCGCGCGCGTCGTGCCGCCCGGAAAGGATGCATTTCCTTTCCGCGCCACCGTCGGCAATGTCGGAGCTCAGGCGCTCATTGTGAGGAATCCGCATCGGCGGCCTCCTCAGAAGAATCTGGCTCATCGTCGAACCAGTGCGCGCGCGCCGCCATGATGATCTCGTTGCCCTGCTCTTCGGACAGGCCATACTCGCCGAGCACGCCGCCCTTGTCCTCGGGCCGCTCGCGCCGGTTGTCGCGCGAGTCCTTCTCGCGCGGCCCGTCGCGGTTTTCGCGGCGGCGCTGCTCGACGCGCTTCTTGGCGATCAATTCGTCGGTGGCGAGGTCCGCCAGGTCGTCCAGCGTCTTGACCCCGGCCTTGCCGAGCGTCACCAGCATCCCCTCGGTCAGGTGCGGCAGCTCGGCCAGGGCATCCTCGACGCCCAAGGCCCGGCGCTGCTCGCGCGCCGCCTCCTCGCGCCGCTCCAGCGCCTCGGCCGCGCGGCTCTGCAGTTCTTCGGCCAGTTCCTCGTCGAACCCCTCGATCCCCGCCAGTTCGGCCAGTTCGATATAGGCGACTTCCTCCAGCTCGCTGAACCCTTCGGCGACCAGCAGCTGCGACAGCGTCTCGTCGACGTCGAGTTCTTCCTCGAACATCTTCGAACGCTCGGCGAATTCCTTCTGCCGCTTCTCGCTCGCCTCGGCCTCGGTCATGATGTCGATGGCCGATGCGGTCAGCTGCGAGGCCAGGCGCACGTTCTGCCCGCGCCGGCCGATCGCCAGCGAAAGCTGGTCATCGGGCACCACCACCTCGATCCGGCTCTCTTCCTCGTCGATCACCACGCGCGAAACGGTCGCCGGCTGCAGCGCGTTGACGACGAAGGTCGCGGTGTCCTCGCTCCAGGGGATGATGTCGATCTTCTCGCCCTGCAGTTCCTGCACCACCGCCTGCACGCGGCTGCCCTTCATGCCGACGCAGGCGCCGACCGGGTCGATGCTCGAATCGCGGCTGATCACGCCGATCTTGGCGCGGCTGCCCGGATCGCGCGCCGCCGCCTTGATCTCGATGATGTTGTCGTAGATCTCCGGCACTTCCTGGGCGAACAGCTTCTTCATGAACTCGGGGTGGGCCCGGCTCAGGAAGATCTGCGGCCCGCGGTTCTGCCGCTCGACCTTGAGGATCAGCGCCCGCACCCGCTCGCCGACACGGGCCGCCTCGCGCGGGATCTGCTGGTCGCGCCGGATCACGCCCTCGGCGCGCCCCAGATTGACGATCACGTGGCCGAACTCGACCGACTTGATCACGCCGGTGATGATCTCGCCGGCGCGGTCCTTGAATTCCTCGTACTGCCGCTCGCGCTCGGCATCGCGGACCTTCTGGAAGATCACCTGCTTGGCCGACTGCGCGTCGATGCGGCCGAGATCGACCGGCGGCAGCGGATCGACGATGAAGTCGCCGACCTTGGCGCCCGGCTGGAGCTTCTCCGCCTGCTTGAGGTCGACCTGCTTGAAGTAGTCCTCGACCACCTCGACCACCTCGACCACGCGCCATAGGCGCAGATCACCGGTGCGCGGATCGAGCTTGGCGCGAATGTCGTTCTCGGCGCCATAGCGGTTGCGCGCCGACTTCTGGATCGCCTCCTCCATCGCCTCGATGACGACCGCCTTGTCGATCATCTTCTCGGTCGCGACCGCAGTGGCGATCGCGAGCAGTTCGGCGCGGTTGGCGGAAATCGCACTGGCCATAAGTCAGTCTTCCTGTGCTTCTTCTAGTTCTTCGTCAGCACCGCTGGCATCCAGCGGCTTCGAGGCGGCAAGCAGCTTGTCCGTCAGGATCAGCTTGGCATGGGAAATCAGTTCGAGCGGGACGGCGAACGTCTCGCCCTCGTCGGTGATCGAGACGACGCCATCGGCAAACCCGGCGAGATCGCCGCGAAACCGCTTCCGGTCGCCGCTCTGGGTGGCCAGCTTCTCGGCCAGCTCGATCCGCGCCTCGTGGCCCACCCATCTGGCGAAGTCCTTCGCCCGGGTCAGCGGCCGGTCGATCCCCGGCGAGGACACTTCCAGCCGGTAGGCCTCCTCGATCAGCACTTCGCCGGCCACTTCCAGCGCGTCGATCCGGTCGGAAATCCGGTGCGAGAGCGCGGCGCAATCGGCAATGACCAGCTGCCCGGTCTCCGGCCGCTCCGCCATGATCTGCAGCGTCTGTTCCTCGTCGCCGATCTCGCCGCCCTTGAACAGCCGCACGCGCACGAGGTCGAACCCCAGGGCTTTCACCTCGGGCTCCACAACCTCGATAATCCGTGCGATATCCGCCATTCCCGCTCCAAATCCAGACGCCGAAATTGCCAAAGCAGTTTCGCGCCGGCCCCTCTCGGCGCCAGCCCGGACGTTGCAATGACAATGTCGGGATGAATGCCCCTTACGCGGAACGCCGGCGGAACACAAGCGATTCCTTGGGCCGCATCACGCCGGTCCTTCCTCGATGATGTCGCGGATCTTCGTCGCCAGGAACTCCATCTGGAACGGCTTGGTCAGCACATGCATGCCCTTGTCCAGCCGCCCGTTGCCCACCACCGCGTTCTCCGCATAGCCGGTGATGAACAGCACCTTGAGCCCGGGCCGGCCGACCCGTGCCGCATCGGCCACCTGCCGCCCGTTCATCCCGCCCGGCAAGCCGACATCGGTGATCAGCAGGTCGATCCGCACGTTCGATTCGAGCACGCGCATCCCCGCCGGGCCGTCATGCGCCTCGATCACGGTGTAGCCGGCTTCGGACAGCACCTCGGAAATCAGCATGCGGATGGTCGGCTCGTCGTCGATCACCAGCACCACCTCGCCATCGCCGCTTGGCTCCGGCGCCCGGGTGGCGATCTCTTCCTCCTCCACCGGCGCATCGTCGGCATGGCGCGGCAGGTAGATGCACATCGTCGTCCCCTCCCCCACCTCGGAATAGATCCGCACCTGCCCGCCCGATTGCCGGGCAAAGCCATAGATCATCGACAGCCCCAGCCCGGTGCCCTCGCCGAGCGGCTTGGTGGTGAAGAACGGGTCGAACGCCTTGGCCGCCACTTCCGGCGTCATGCCGGTGCCGGTGTCGGTCACGCAGATCGAGACATATTGCCCGGCCGGCAGGTCGTGAGTCCGCGCCGCCCGCTCGTCGATCCACTTGTTGGCGGTCTCGATCGTCAGCTGCCCGCCATTGGGCATCGCGTCACGGGCATTGATGCACAAGTTGAGGATGGCATTCTCCAGCTGGTTCGGATCGACCAGTGTCGGCCACAAGCCCGCCGCGCCGACCACCTCGACCGCGATCCCCGGCCCCACCGTGCGGCGCACCAGCTCCTCCAGCCCGGCGATCAGCCGGTTGGCATTGGTCGGCTTGGGGTCCAGCGTCTGCCGCCGCGAAAACGCCAGCAGCCGGTGCGTGAGCGCCGACGCCCGCTTCACCGCGCTCTGCGCCGCCAGGAAATAGCGCTCGAACTCGGCGGTGCGCCCTTGCGCCATGCGCACCTGCATCATCTCCAGGCTGCCGCCGATCGCCGCCAGCAGGTTGTTGAAATCGTGCGCCAGGCCACCGGTCAGCTGCCCGACCGCCTCCATCTTCTGCGATTGCCGGAGCTGTTCCTCGATCACCCGCTTCTCGGTCAGGTCGCGCGTCACCTTTGCAAAGCCGATCAAGTGGCCATCGTCGTCGCGCACCGGGTCGATGATGACGCTGGCCCAGAACCGCGAGCCGTCCTTGCGCATCCGCCAGCCCTCGGCCTCGAACCGCCCTTCGCGCTCGGCCGTCGCCAGCGCGATCTGCGGGATGCCGGCCGCCTTGTCCTCCTCGGTGTAGAAGCGGGAGAAATGCTGGCCGACGATCTCCTCGCGGCCATAGCCCTTGACCCGCTCGGCCCCGGCGTTCCAGCTGCTGACATGCCCCTCGCGGTCGAGCATGTAGATCGCATAGTCGGTGACACTCTGCACCAGGAGCCGAAATCGTTGCTCGCTGAGGCGCAGTTCGTCCACTGTCATCGCCCCGTGTCCCGGGCCATCATTCGTCGTCCCGGTTGCTGTCATCAGGCCTTCCCGTTCGCTGCCCCGGGCATATCAACCCACGAGCAGTGCAGTCGTTCCAGCCATTTGCACGAGCGGGCGGGGGCCTATTCCCACTCGATCGTACCGGGCGGCTTCGACGTATAATCGTAGACCACCCGGTTGATCCCCTTGACCTCGTTGATGATCCGCGTCGCCACCCGGCTGAGGAAGGCCGCATCGAACGGATAGATGTCCGCCGTCATCCCGTCGGTGCTGGTCACCGCCCTCAGCGCGCAGACGCAGTCATAAGTCCGGCCATCGCCCATCACGCCGACCGTGCGCACCGGCAGCAGCACGGCGAACGCCTGCCAGATCGCGTCATAGAGCCCGGCGTTGCGGATCTCCTCGAGATAGACCGCGTCCGCTTTGCGCAGGATATCGGCCCGCTCCCGCGTCACCTCGCCGGGAATGCGGATCGCCAGCCCCGGCCCCGGGAACGGATGGCGGCCGACGAACACCTCCGGCAGCCCCAGCTCGCGGCCCAGCTCGCGCACTTCGTCCTTGAACAGCTCGCGCAGCGGCTCGACCAGCTGCATGTTCATCCGCTCTGGCAGCCCGCCGACGTTGTGGTGGCTCTTGATCGTCACCGAAGGCCCGCCGGTGAACGAGACGCTCTCGATCACGTCCGGGTAAAGCGTGCCCTGCGCCAGGAAATCCGCCCCGCCGATCTTGCGCGCCTCGGCCTCGAACACGTCGATGAAGGTCTTGCCAATGAACTTACGCTTGGCCTCGGGGTCGGTCACCCCTTCCAGCCCCTTCATGAACAGCGTGCTGGCATCGACATGGACCAGCGGAATGTTGAAATGGCCGCGGAACAGGCCGACGACCTGCTCGCTCTCGCCCAGCCGCATCAGCCCGTGGTCGACATAGACGCAGGTCAGCTGGTCACCGATCGCCTCGTGGATCAGCACCGCCGCCACCGCCGAATCGACGCCGCCGGAAAGTCCGCAGATCACCTTGCCCGAACCGACCTGCGCCCGGATTTCCTCGATCTTGGTCCGGCGGAACTCCGCCATCGTCCAGTCACCGGCCAGCCCACAGACATGGCGCACGAAATTCTTCAGCAGCTTCGCGCCGTCCGGTGTGTGCACCACCTCCGGGTGGAACTGCATGGCGAACATGCGCTTTTCGTCGTTGGCGATCACCGCATAGGGCGCGCCGGCGCTCGCCGCGACCGGCCGGAACCCCGGCGCCAGCCGGGTCACCTTGTCGCCATGGCTCATCCACACCTGGTGGGTTTCGCTTTCCGCCCACAGCCCGTCGAACAGCGCGCAGGAATCGGAAATCTCGATGAACGCGCGGCCGAACTCGCCGCCCTCGCCGCCGGTCACCTCACCGCCCAGCTGGTGCATCAGCGCCTGCTGGCCATAGCAGATGCCCAGGATCGGCAGGCCCGATTGCAGGATCTCCTCGGGAATGCGCGGCCCCTCGGCGTCCAGCACACTGGCCGGCGAACCCGAAAGAATGATCCCCCTCGGCTTCATCCGGGCATAGGCCGCCGCCGCCAGGCTGAACGGCGCGATCTCGGAATAGACCCCCGCCTCGCGCACGCGCCGCGCGATCAACTGGGTCACCTGGCTGCCGAAATCGACGATGAGGATGGAATCGCCAAGAACGGCTTCGGAATTCTGGACTGTCATCCCCGCCGATTAGCAGCGCCGGATTTCAAGTCCAGCCGTTTGCGCCTTGGCAGGGTCGCGGCGAGCGCGACGCAGACCACCCGCCCCACCTCCCCACCCGACCACCAAAGCGTGAATGGTATCATTTGGTGGTCGGGTGGGGAGGTGGGGCGGGTGGAGACCGGGTTCACCGTCAGGTGAACCCTCGATCAAACAGCCATCGGCGCCGCCTCGAACGCGCTCACCGGCCGGCTCGCCAGATAGCCCTGGTACATGTTGCACCCGCTCGCCATCAGCCGGTCCCGCTGCCCCTCGGTCTCCACCCCTTCCGCCACGATGTTCAGCTTCAAAGCCCGGCCGAGCTGGATGATTGCGTCGATCAGCGCGTCGGCCTCGTTGTCCGCCTCCAGGTTGCGGATGAACGAACGGTCGATCTTGATCTTGTCGACCTCGAACTTCTGCAGCGTCGAGAGGCTCGAATAGCCGGTGCCGAAATCGTCGAGCGCGATGGTGAAGCCTTCCTGCTTCAACATGATGATGTTGTTGCGCGTCACCCCGTCATCGCCGAGCAGCGCCGTTTCGGTGATCTCGATCTCGTAGTTGGTCGCGTCCACCCGGAATTCCGCCACGAGTTGCGTCAACATCGACATGAACGTCGGCGAACGCAGCTGCAGCGCCGATACGTTCACCGCCACCAGCTTCTTCCACCCCTTGGTTTCCTCGAACACCCGCCGGAAGACGAACTCGCCAAGGTCGAGGATCAGCCCGCTCTCCTCGGCCAGCGGGATGAAAACGGCGGGCGCGATCATGCCGCGCTCCGGGTGCGGCCAGCGCAGCAGCGCCTCCATGCCCGATACCTGGCCCTTGTGGTCGATCTGCGGCTGGTAGACCATTTCCAGCGAGCCCTCGTTGAGCGCCTTCCTGAGGTCGGTTTCCAGCGCCCGCCGCATCCGCACGGCCGCATCCATTTCCAGTTCGAAGAAGGTCATACGGTTGCGCCCGCCCTCCTTCGACTCATACAGGGCGAGATCGGCCTGGCGCAGCGCCTCGTTGGCGTCGGTCTCGGGATTGGTGACCAGCGTCGTGCCGATCGAGACGCCGATCTCGACGATGCCGAACGCCAGTTCGATCGGGTCCTTCAGCACCTTGAGCACCCGCTCCGCGAGGATCGCCGCGCCCGAGGCATTGGTGTCGGGCTGGATGATGACGAACTCATCGCCGCCCAGCCGCGCCACGGTGTCGGTCTCGCGGCACAGCGCCGTCAGCATGTCCGCCACCTTGCGGATCAGCTCGTCGCCGGCCTGATGGCCGAGCGTGTCGTTGACCTCCTTGAACCGGTCGAGATCGAGGCAATGCACCGCCAGCGCCGATTTCGTCCGCCGCGCCGATGCGAGCGCGATGCGCAAACGGTCGAACATCATCGCCCGGTTCGGCAACTGGGTCAGGGTATCGTGGAACGCCAGGTGGCGCGCCCGCGCCTCGCTGGCGATCAGGTCGCTGGCGATCGATTCGGACCGCCGCAGGAACAGCCACGAGACCAGGCTCAGCAGCATGATCATCGTGCCGAGCGGCGGCAGCAGCATCCGTATCAGCGCACGTCCCAGCATCCGGTCCGGCCAGGTCAGCCAGAGTGCGTCGCGGCCGGTCGCGTCCTGGAGCGAAATCCGGGCAAGGTCCTCGTCGGCCGGCTCGACGGCAGACAGGCCCAGCCTGTCGATCTGGTAGCGGCTGCCGAACTGCGCGAGGATCCCGGCGTCGATCGGCCGCGCCGCCACCACCACCGGTGCGCGCGGTCCGGGGCGGGCGGTGCCGAAGTCGGGCTGCACCAGCGAAACGACCAGCATGTACGGCAGGCCATCGACCACCGCCACTCCGGCCTGCTGGATCGGCGTCGTCACCATCGCTGTCGAGGAAGGCCGCGCCGGCAGCACCCGCTGCGCCTCGGCCGCGCGGATCGCCGGCAGCATCGCCTTGACCTGCCGGGCGAACGGCACATAGGCACCCAGTCCGGATCGCGCGCCGTCCCGCGCCGCATAGAGCACCGAGCGGTCGTCCCCGCCGATCACGAAGACATGGTCAATGCCGCCGATCGAATGGAGATAGCCGGTGATGTTGCGGTCCATCCACGCCGGATCGGGCCGGTTGGCGATATGGCGAACGGCATCGTCCCAACTCGTCTGGGGCACGACCGAGACCGCGAACTCGTCGAGCCGCTGGCGAAATCCGCTGGCGATCGCGCGTTCGTCGCGCAGGCGGATGCCGGAATCGTAGCGCGTCGTCAGGATCGTCCCGGTCAGGACCATCAGCACCAGCGTCAGCAGCGAGACGAGATGGAGCGGGCGCAGCAGGCGACCACGGCGTTCCGCAATCTGCTGGATAGTCTCGTTTTCCATGAACGCTCCCACTCGGGTGCACTCTGCCCGCACCGGCTGTCCACCCCGGTTTTATCGGCAATGCCATTGCCAAACGGGCCTTTGCCCCCTCCGCACAATTGCGCAGAGGGGCAATAACCAGCGATCGACCAGCTAAGGCGTCAGCCAGACCGGCCTCGACAGCCGTCTTGCGGGCGGCTAGTGACCCGAATCTGACGTCCGCCACATCTATCGGATAGGCCGGAGCGGACTTCAGATTCATCAGGGTCACTAGCAATTTTATGATTCTAGTGGGGTTTATGGATTTGAAATTCGCTCCCGCCCTTGCGGCAAAAGCAGGCGAATTTCAAATCCACCCCACTAGCGCGGCGGGGACGAACGGGCACGACACATGAAGCTGATCATCGGCAACCGGAACTATTCGAGCTGGTCGCTCCGCGCCTGGCTCGCCTGCAAGCAGTCCGGGCTGCCGTTCACCGTCGAGCTCGTCCCGCTCGATACCCCGGAATGGCCCAGCCGTCGCCGCGAGGAGGATCTCGCCCCCGGCGGTGGCCGCGTCCCCATCCTGTGGGACGGCGAGATCGTCGTATGGGACACCCAGGCCATCCTCGAATACCTCGCCGATCGCGTCGGCCAGGACCGTTTCTGGCCGCGCGATCCCGGCGCCCGCGCCATGGCCCGCTCGATGGTCGCCGAGATGCATTCGGGCTTCGCCGCGCTGCGCACCGCCTGCCCGATGGACCTGCGCGCCCGGGTCGAGGGCCACCCCCTGCCGGACGCCGCCCGCGCCGATGTCGTGCGCGTGCTCACCCTCTGGGCCGAAGCCCGCGCCCGCCACGGCGGCGGCGGCCCGTTCCTGTTCGGCAGCTTCTCCGCCGCTGATATCGCCTTCGCCCCCGTCGTCGGCCGCTTCATCACCTATGGCGTCCCTATCCCCGGCTTCGCCCTCGCCTATGTCGAGACCCTGTGGGAGCACGACTGGATGCAGGCCTGGGTCGAACTGGCCGAAGCCGAACCCTGGACCATACCGGCATGAGCCTGCTCGCCCCCGGCACCGATGCCCTGACCCTTGCCGAGGCGCTGATCGCCTGCCCCAGCGTCACGCCCGCCACCGGCCTGGTGTTCGATTGCCTGGAAGGCGCGCTCGTCCCGCTCGGCTTCACCGTCCACCGCTTCCTCGCGGGAGCGGCACCGGACGGTCCGGTGGAAAACCTCTTCGCCCACCGCCCCGGCCCTGCCGGCTCGCGCCACTTCGCCTTCGCCGGCCACCTCGACGTCGTTCCGCCCGGCGATGGCTGGACCAGCGGCCCCTTCGCGCCCGAACGCCGGGGCGAGCTGCTCCACGGTCGCGGCGCGGTCGACATGAAGGGCGCCATCGCCGCGATGGTCGCCGCCGCCGGCACGCTCCCGGCCGCAGCCGGCACCCTGTCCTTAATCATCACCGGCGACGAGGAAGGCCCCGCTACTTACGGCACCCTGGCGCTGATCGACCACATGCGCGAAGCCGGCCACCAGCCCGATCTCTGCCTGGTCGGCGAACCCACCTCGGTCGCCCGGCTGGGGGACACGGTGAAGATCGGCCGGCGTGGCTCGGTCAACATCTGGCTGGAAGTCGCTGGCCAGGAAGGCCACGTCGCCTATCCCCACCTGGCCGACAACCCTTGCCCCCGCCTGATCGCGCTCCTCGCCGAACTCGACGCGCTGGTGCTGGACGAAGGGACCGAATGGTTCCAGCCCTCCAACCTCGAAGTGACCGACATCGCCGTCGGCAACCCGGCGACGAACGTCATCCCGCCGCGCGCCACGGCCCGCATCTCGATCCGCTTCAACGACCGCCACACCGGCCAGGGCCTGGCCGACCGCGTCGCCGAAATCGCCGCCCGCCACGGCGCCACCAGCCGCGCGGTGATCTCGGGCGAAGCCTTCCTGACCGAACCCGGCCCGTTCTCGAAAGTCGTCGCCGCCGCCATCGAGGCGGAGACCGGGATCGCGCCCGAGCTTTCCACCAGCGGTGGCACCTCGGACGCGCGCTTCCTCAAATCCGTCTGCCCGGTCATCGAATTCGGCCTCAACAACGCGACTATGCACAAACGCGACGAGGCCGTGGCGATCGAGGACCTCGCCACGCTCGCGCGCATCTACCGCCGCATCGCCGAAGCCGCGCTGGCCTGAAGCTTAAAGCCCCCGCCAGACTTCCCCGTCTCCGGCCACCAGCCCGCGCCGTTCCAGGTCGAGCAGGTGCGCCAGCACCGAGCGCCCGGCCGCCGGCCACAGATGCTCGCCGACGCCCTTGTACATCCTCGGCACCATGTCCGTCACCCGCTGCGCCCCCTCGGCCAGCAGCGTCAGGATCTGCCGCTCGCGCTGGCGGCGGTGGCCGATCATGCCGCGCACCAGCTGGCGCGGCTTGTCCACCTGCGGCCCGTGCGCCGGATAAAACACCCGGTCCTCGCGCCCATGCAGCCTGTCAAGGCTGGCCATGTAGTCGGCCATGTCGCCATCGGGCGGCGCCACCACGGTGGTCGACCAGCCCATGACATGGTCGCCGGTAAACAGCGCGCCGGTTTCCTCCAGCGCGAAGCAGACGTGGTTGGAGGTATGGCCCGGCGTCGCCACGGCGGTGAGCGTCCAGCCCGGCCCGACGACCTGCTCCCCGTCGCCGAGCACCCGGTCCGGCCGGTAGGCGGCATCGAAGGCGGCGTCCGCCCGCGGCCCGTCATCGTCGAGGGTCAGCGGCGCGCAGCCGATCACCGGCGCCCCGGTCAGCGCCGCGAGCGGTGCCGCCGCCGGGGAATGGTCGCGATGGGTGTGGGTGCAGGCGATCGCCACGACCGGCGCCTCGCCGATCGCCGCCATGAGCGCCGCCAGGTGCGATTCCTCGGCCGGCCCCGGGTCGATTACCGCCAGCCCGTCGCCATGGCCAACCAGGTAGGTCTGGGTCCCGGTAAAGGTGAACGGACTCGGATTGCCGCACAGCACCCGGCGCACCAGCGGCTCGAGCGGATCGGCGAGGCCGGTCGGCCAGGGTCGCGGGGGAATGTTCATCGCGCCAATATGAGCACGCGGCCCCTATCGACAAGCCATAACCCGGTGCCCGGGCCGATCCGGCTCAGGCGGCGTCGCGCCCCAGCCGCTGGCGCAGCCGGTCGATCGCGCTCGGCTGCTTCATCTCGCGCTCGCGCATCCCGCCATCGATCCGCAGCAGCCGCGCATAGAACGCCTCCGTCGCGGCGATCAGTTCCCGCACCTTCGGCTCGATCAGCGCCATCCGCTCGGGTTCGGCCCCCGGGAAATCGGGCGACAGCCGTCCATGCCGCCGCAACTGGAATTCGGACAGCTCGCCGGCGAGATAGGCCCGGTGATTGAGCAGCCAGGCGATGGCGTGCATCATGCGGGTTGTCGTCCGCAGCGCCTCGCACGACAAGGCGACGTGCCCGGCATCCTCGCCCTCGCCGGCCCGGTCGATCCGGCCCGACAGGTCGAACGCGCAACGCACTTCGTCAGACAGGACCAGCGCTTCGCAATAAAGACCGTCGACGATCCGGGCATTGATGTTGGCAGCAGGCGACATGGAACTACTCCGGGAAGACAAGACCCTATTGCCGCCAACGGCTTGCGGCAATCGACGATCCGCCCGACCGGCGTTCCAGATCGGGACACCGTCCCGAAACGGAGCCCTTCCCGCGCGCAAATTGGCATTTCCTACAGGATATCGGGACGCTGCCCGGGGCCGATCCGCCCAAAGTGTGTGGCGATTTGGCTCAGGCCGGAGCGAGAATGGCTGACTTGTGCGACCCGGAGCGCCTGGCCTTGATGGCCGTGAGCCCCGGAAGCGCGAAAGGCGGCCGCCAGTCAGATCTCTTGGCTCAGCGTGGCATCAGCCAAATCCCCGCACAACTAGGCGATGATGTCCGGTATCAGGTAGTCCTCGATCAGCGAGATCTGGTCCTTCAGCTTCAGCTTGCGCTTCTTCAACCTGGCGATCTGCAACTGGTCCGGACTCCCGGCCGCCGTCAGCGCGTCGATTGCGGCATCGAGGTCGCGGTGCTCGATGCGAAGCATCTCCAGCCGCTTGCGCAGTTCGTCCTCGTTCACTGGCAGCCAAATCCCCTGCACCCGCCCGTAGCCGCTTCGCTTGCGCGCGACCCATCGTGCGGAAATGTTCATGTCGCCGAAAAACCGTGCTGGCGACCTTATCAAGATAAGCTTAATATGCTGCGATGACAATTGCGGCTCAGGGGTTCCGGGAGCCGAGTCGTCCGCGCCGAAAGGCCGGATAGGCACCCTGAACCCGGGACGGGCAATCCGGTCCGTCCCCACCGCACAATGCCGGGGGTTGAACACGAACCAGCACTCAGCGGCCATGACGCCTGATCCCTGCGACCCGCCCCGCCGGCTGCAAACCTCGGGGGCAAAGTCGGATGGCAGATCACAGGGCGGCCAGACGCCAGACCGCGCGCATTCCACTGCCACCACGAAGAGGAGGTCCTTCCGATGGAATCGTCGCATGTCAGCGCATTGCACAACAAGCACGCCGGGCTCGAACGCCGCATCCAGGAAGAAATGAGCCGCCCGGCGCCCGATCTCGCCGCCATCCAGTCCCTCAAGCGCGCCAAGCTGCGTATCAAGGACGAACTCTCCCTTCATTGATCGCGCAATCCGGCCCCGGTGCGCACCGCGCTCCGGGGCCGGACGGGCATCGGCATATCCACGCGTGAATTCGCGCCAGACGATTTCGCGCCGCCGGAAAATGCTCTAGGGTGGGTTCCGCCACTCCCCGGACGGCACCGCTCCGGCGCGTGCCGGACCAACCTGCCGGAACCCGCCGTCGCATGCCCAGCGCCATGAACCCCAGTGCCCTCGGCCCCATCCCGGCCGCCGTCACCGCGGCGCGCTTGATCCTGACCAGGCTGCACGAAGTCATGGCCTCGCGCGCACCCGCCCAGAACAAGCTCAACACCGTGGTCGATGTCATCGGCCAGAGCCTCGATTCCGAGGTCTGCTCGATCTACCTCCTTCGCGAAGGCATGCTGGAGCTGTTCGCCACCCGCGGCCTCGCCCAGGAAGCCGTCCACGTCACCCGCATGGCCATCGGCGAGGGTCTGGTCGGCACCATCGCCGGCCAGATCGAGACGCTCAACCTCGCCGAAGCCGCCACTCACCCGGACTTCTCCTATCGCCCGGAAACCGGCGAGGACAAGTTCCACTCCTTCGCCGGCGTCCCTATCGTCCGCCGGGAGAAGGCGGTCGGCGTGCTCTGCGTCCAGCACATGGAGCCTCGCCGCTACGAAGAGGTCGAGATCGAGGCGCTGCAGACCGTCGCCATGGTGCTCGCCGAACTGATCGCCAACGCCGATCTCGTCGACGAGGACGATGCGCTCGGCCTCAGCGAAGGCCAGAGCGGCCCGCAGCAGCTGAAAGGCCTGACCCTGGTCAAGGGCCTCGCCATCGGCAACGCCGTCTACCACCAGCCCCGCATCACCATCGAACACACCATGGCCGAGGATATCGAGGCCGAGCGCCAGCGCCTCTACCTCGCCTTCGACCGCATGCGCGAGCAGATCGACCATCTCGCCGGCCAGGCCGAATTCGGCGTCGGCGGCGAACACGAGGAGGTCATCGAGACCTACCGCATGTTCGCTTACGACGAAGGCTGGAAACGCCGCATCAACGAGGCGATCGAAAGCGGCCTGACCGCCGAGGCGGCGATCGAGCGGGTCCAGCAGCGCACCCGCATGAGGATGCGCCAGATCGACGATCCGCTGCTGGCGGACCGCATGCACGACCTCGAGGACCTGTCGAACCGCCTGCTGCGCATGGTCTCGGGCCAGCTCGGCACCGCCGCCAGCAAGGGCCTGCGCCAGGAATCGATCCTCATCGCCCGCAATCTCGGCCCGGCCGAGCTGCTCGAATACGACAAGCGCCGGCTGAAAGGCGTCATCCTCGAGGAAGGCTCGCTCACCGCCCACGTCGTCATCGTCGCCCGCGCCATGGGCATCCCGGTGCTCGGCCGCGTCCGCTCCCTGCGCGGCCTGGTGCGCGAAGGCGATCTCCTGCTGCTCGACGCCGACCAGGGCAGCGCCACCGTCCGCCCGGCGCCGCCCATGGTCGAGGCGTTCGAGGCCCGCTTCGCCCGCAGCCGCGAACGCCAGGCGGCCTACGCGGCGCTGCGCGAAACCGAACCCGTCACCCGCTGCGGCACCCGCATCCAGGTCATGATCAACGCCGGCCTGCGCGAGGACATGCCCAACCTCAGCCTGACCGGGGCCGACGGCATCGGCCTGTTCCGCACCGAATTCCAGTTCCTCGTCTCCGCCACGCTGCCCTCGCGCGAACGCCAGACCCGGCTCTACCGCGAGGTGATGGACGCCGCCGATCCCAGACCGGTGGTGTTCCGCACGGTCGACATCGGTGGCGACAAGGCGCTGCCCTATCTCCGCCACGACGACGGTGCGACCGAGGAAAACCCAGCGATGGGCTGGCGGGCGCTGCGCGTCGCGCTCGAACGCGAAGGCCTGCTCAAGGCCCAGGCCCGTGCGCTCCTCGAAGCCGCCGCCGGCCGCACGCTCAACGTCATGTTCCCGATGGTCGCCGAACCATGGGAGTTCGACGCCGCCAAGGCCGTGTTCGACAGCCAGCTCGCCCTCCTGCGCAAGAACCGCAAGGTCCTGCCGGAGGCGATCCGCTACGGCGCCATGCTCGAAGTGCCGGCGCTGGCCGAAATGCTCGACGTCGTCCTGCCCAAGCTGCAGTTCCTGTCGATCGGCACCAACGACCTCACCCAGTTCCTGTTCGCCGCCGACCGCTCCAACCCCAAGCTGGCCGAACGCTACGACTGGCTGTCGCCGGCGATCCTGCGCTTCGTCCGGCGCATCGTCCAGGCCTGCGCCGCCCACAAGGTCGATCTCGGCGTCTGCGGCGAAATGGGCGGCCGCCCGCTGGAAGCGCTTGCCCTGCTGGCGCTCGGCATCCGCCGCTTGTCGATCACGCCGGCCTCGGTCGGCCCGCTCAAGGCGCTGATCGGCCAGATCGACCTCGCCTCGGCCACCGCCGCGATGACCGCCTGGCTGGACACCCCGCCCGCCGACCTGCGCGGCGAACTGACCCGCTGGGCCACGGCCCAAGGGCTCCAATTCGACTGATCGCCCCGGCGAGCCGCCCCCGCCAGCCCGGGACCGTCGCCCCGAAAGTGCAGATCGTCGCGCCCGGCATGGGCGCGGCGACTGGCGAAGATGGTCAGCCGCCGGCCCTATGTCCTTTTCTTTCATGGCCTTGGCTATTGACGGCGCCAGAGCGGGATTTTGCCCCGGTCATGCACAGGGCGTTGACTTTTCACGGCAGCAGGCGATGTTTCGGGCGATAGCAAGGACGCCGGCAAGCAATGCGGCGCGGGGGCCGAAAGGCGGATCGGGAAGCGAATGGGCGTTCAGGAAGACTCTGCGGAATTGCCGCTGGAAGGCGTCGGCGCCCGCCTGCGCCGCGCGCGCGAGGCATCCGGCCTCTCCCGTGCCGACATTGCCCGCCAGACCCGCATCTCCGAACGCATGCTGGCCGCGCTGGAGGACGGCAACTATGCCGTCCTGCCGGCCCGCACTTATGCCACGGGCTTCGCCCGCAGCTATGCCCGCGCCGTCGGGCTCGATGCCGACGCCATCGTCGCCCAAGTCCGTCGCGATCTCGACGGTGCCGCCGCCCCGCTCGAACGATCAGCCACCCCCACCTTCGAACCAGGCGATCCCGCCCGCGTCCCCAGCCGGAGCGTCGCCTGGGCGGCGGTCGCCGCGCTGGTGCTGGTGCTGATCGGCCTCGCCACCTGGCGTGCCTCGACCCAGCCGGTCTCGGGCCTCCCCTCGATCCTGCCGCCCGATGCGCCCGCGTCCACCCGCCCGGCGACACCCGTTCCAGCGCCCACGCCGCTACCCGCCGCCACCGGCCCGGTCGTGTTGACGGCCGAAGCCCCGGCCTGGGTTCAGGTCACCGCCGGCGGACAGGACCTGCTCAAGCACGAGATGAAGGCGGGCGAGAGCTTCACCGTGCCCGCCGATGCCGTCGACCCGCGCCTGCGCACCGGCCGCCCCGACGCGCTCGCCATCACCATCGGCGGCAAGCCGGTGCCCCGCCTGGCGGAAAAGCAGACGGTCATGGCCGACGTGCCGATTTCCGCCGCCGCCCTGCTCGCCCGCGCCACCCCGCAACTGGCACCCCAGCCCACCGCGACGCCCACGCCGATCGCCAGGCCGGCCGCCCGCACGCCGCAGCGGTACCCGCGCCCCGTGGCCACCGGCTCCCCGTCGCCTGCGCCCGCCCCCACCGCCAGCACCCCGGCGCCTGCCTCCGGCCTGGCCGAACCATCCACCGCCGCGCAATAACCCCCCCTCGACAGGACGCCACCGCTGCGGCATTCACGGCTCCGGGGTACCGGGCAGACGCACACCGTGCCGCCCGCAGATGAAGCAAGGTCCGAACACCATGGTCAGCAGGTTCGCATTCAACCTGGTCCGTCGCCGCTCCGGCTGGTCCACCACATCCGCGCTGGCCGCCTGCCTGCTCGCCGCCACGCCCGCCTTGGCGCAGGATGCCCAGGTCCAGGAACTCCGCATCCGCCAGCTCGAAGCCCAGATCCGCGAACTCCTCCGCCAGCCCGGCGCCACCACCGCATCCGCCCCGGCGCCAACGGCGACGACCGACATGCTCACCCGCATGGACGCGCTCGAAGCCCAGGTCGCCCGCCTGACCGCGCAGAACGAGGAAATCGCCAACCGCCTGCGCCAGCTCCAGCCAGGCGCGACTGCATCCGCGCCCGCGATTGCCAGCCCCGCCGCGCCGACGCCCATCGCCCCCGCTCCCGCGCCTGTCGCGACCCCGGCGCCAACCTCGCCCCCTGCCGCCACCACCAGCAACCTCGCCGCGATGACCGGCGGCGCCTCCGCCCCGCAACCCGCGGCCAAGCCCGCAGCCACCCCGCCGGCCAAGGCCAGCGCCCAGCGCGTCGCCGCAGTCAAGGCCATCGTCAAGCCGCAGACCAGCGACCCGGCCGACGACGAATACAGCTACGGCTTCCGCCTCTGGCAGGCCGGCTTCTTCCCCGAAGCCGCCCAGCAGCTGAAGCTCTACCTTGACCGATACCCCCGCCACACCGATGGCTCGCGGGCTCGCAACCTGCTCGGCCGCGCCCTGCTCGATGACGGCAAGCCCCGCGAAGCCGCCCCCTGGTTCCTGCAGAACTACAAGTCCGACCCGAGCGGCAACCGCGCGGCCGACAGCCTGCTCAACCTCGCCGATGCCATGCGCCAGATCGGCGACACCTCGCGCGCCTGCATCGCCCTCAACGAATTCGCCACCACCTACAGCACCGACGCGCGCGGCCGCCTCAAGCCGGACTACGACAGGCTAAAGGCCGCCGTCACCTGCAACTGAGCGCCTTTGGTTCCTCCGCTCGCCCTGAGCTTGTCGAAGCATGTCCTGAGCGTCGCCGAAGGAGTCTGGTTTCTCCCCTGATGCTCGACCAGGCCACCGAACGCTTCACCACCGCGCTGGCCCTGCTCTGGCCTGCCCCGCCCCCCGCGCGCCTCGGCCTCGCCGTCTCCGGCGGGCCGGACAGCCTCGCCCTCCTGCTCCTCGCTCACGCCGCGCTGCCCGGCCGCATCGCCGCCGCCACCGTCGATCACCAGCTTCGCCCCGAAGCCGCCGCCGAAGCCGCCATGGTCGCCGAAACCTGCGCCACCCTCGGCGTCCCCCACGCCACCCTCCCGGTCACCCTCGCCCCCGGCAATCTCCAGGCGGAAGCCCGCAACGCCCGCTACGCCGCGCTGGCCGCCTGGCTCGAAGCGGAAAACCTCTCGGCCCTGGCCACCGCCCACCATGCCGACGATCAGGCGGAAACCCTCCTCGCCCGCCTCAATCGCGGCAGCGGCGCCGCCGGCCTCGCCGGCATTCGCGCCCGCGCCCAGGTCCCCGGCAGTCCATACCCGCTGGTCCGCCCCCTGCTCGAATGGCGCCGCGCCGAACTCGCAGACATCGTCGCCCAGGCCGGCCTCACCCCCGCCCAGGACCCCTCCAACACCGATCCCCGTTTCGACCGTGCCCGCCTGCGCGCCCACCTCGCCCAGGCCGACTGGCTCGACATCCCCGCCCTCGCCCAGTCCGCCACCCACCTCGCCGACGCCGACGCGGCGCTCGCCTGGGCCGCCAACCGCGAATGGGCCGAAGCCGTCACCCGCGAACCGCTGGGCCTCACCTACCGCCCCCAGGCCCCCCGCGCGATCGCCCTGCGCATCCTCACCCGCATCGTCACCGAACTCGACGGCGAAGAACCACGCGGCAGCGCCATCGCCCGCCTGTTCGACACCCTGCTGGCCCGCCAGCCGGCCTCGATCGGCAACCTGGTGGCGCGGCCTCTGCCTTCCGGGTGGAGCTTTTCGAAAGCGCCGAAAAGAAGGGCCTGAAGAATGGAAGATGCGAGGGGATCATCCCCTCGCGCTCCCGGGACCTTGCCGTCGCGCCCGGCAGCTGCCTGCCGCGCCCCCGGCGAAGCCGGAGCAAGTGGAAAGCGGCTCCGCCGCATGGTGCAACACTGCGCACTCACGCAACGCAACCAATACCCCGGGAGCGCGAGGGGGTGACCCCCTCGCACTTCCCTTTCTCCCGTCGTGAAAACAAAAAAGGGCGGGAAACCCCGCCCTCTCTCGCATTACCGAGGCAGCAAATTAGCCATCATAGTCACCACCCAGCGACGTATTGCGCACCGGCGCCGCCGCGGTGATCCGCAGCGCTTCCGCCTGCTGGCTGAGCGAGCCGATCTCATCGACCTCGTCGTCGTCATCCGGCAGCACCCGCTGCAGTGACAGCACGACCGATTCCTTGAGCTGCGTCGGCCGCACCGTCTCCTCGGCGATCTCGCGCAGCGCGACGACCGGGTTCTTGTCGCGGTCGCGCTCGAGCGTCAGCTCCGCCCCGCCGGAAATCTCCCGCGCCCGCTGGGCAGCCAGCAGCACCAGGTCAAAGCGGTTGGGAACCTTGTCGACGCAATCTTCAACAGTAACGCGCGCCATCGGGCACTCCGGTCAGGTCAGATTTCGGGGAATGCGAGCGCGTAGCGGCGGGGGGCTTGAGAGTCAAGGAAAGAGGACGTCAGGATCGCTTGTCGATCCTGACCAACACAAGGATCAGGATCGCTTGTCGATCCTGACCAACACCACGACTCCGGGAAGCCACCCAGCGTGCAAGAAACATGACCGGGGTCCGGGGATGGTGAATCCCCGGCCGTTCTTCCTGCCTCAATCCCCGTAACTATTCGCCAGATCATCCCCGGCCAAATCGCTGAACCGCGTGATCCGCGCCTCGAACCGCAGCCGCACCTTGCCCGTCGCACCATGCCGCTGCTTGGCGATGATCAACTCCGACAGGCCCGTCACCTGCTCCATCTTCTCCCGCCAGCGCTCCCATTTCTCGCGCACGTCGATCGGGTCGTTGTCTCCGGGAAACTGCGGCTCGGTCGCTTTCACATAGTAGTCCTCGCGGAACACGAACCAGACCATGTCCGCGTCCTGCTCGATCGAGCCGGATTCGCGCAAGTCCGACAGCATCGGCCGCTTGTCCTCCCGGCTTTCGACCGCGCGGGAAAGCTGCGAGAGCGCGATCACCGGCAGCGAAAGCTCCTTGGCCAGCGTCTTCAGCCCGCGCGAAATCTCCGAAATCTCGTTGACCCGGTTGTCCGAGGCCCGCCCCGATCCCTGCAGCAATTGCAGGTAGTCGACGACGATCATGCCGATATTGTGCTTGCGCTTGAGCCGCCGCGCCCGGGTACGCAGCGCGGCGATGGTCAGCGCCGGCGTATCGTCGATGAACAGCGGCAGTTCGGCCAGCCGCTGGCTGGCATAGGACAGTTGCTGGAAGTCCTCCCGGCTGATCTTGCCCATGCGCAGCGCTTCCGAGCTGATGCCGGACTGCTCGGCGAGGATACGCGTCGCCAGCTGGTCCGCGCTCATTTCCAGGCTGAAGAAGGCACAGGGCGCACCGACCGACTTCGCCGGGTCGATGCCGTCGTCGATGTCCCGCCGGAAGCGATCGGCGGCATTGAACGCGATATTGGTGGCGAGCGAGGTCTTGCCCATGCCCGGTCGCCCGGCGAGGATGATCAGGTCGCTGTCATGCAAGCCGCCGATCCGCTCGTTGAGCGAGGTCAGCCCGGTCGTCAGCCCGGCGATATGGCCGCCCGAATTGAACGCCTTCTCGATCGCCTGGATCGCCGTGCGCGTCGCCGTGCCGAAGCTCTGCGCCTCGCTCTGGGTACTGGCGCCCTCGGCCACCTTGTAGAGCGCCGCCTCCGCCTGGGAGATCTGCTCCATCGGCGCCACCTCCTGAGAGGTGTCCATCGCGCTCTCGACCAGATTGCGCCCGACGCTGACCAGTTCGCGCAGCAACGCCAGCTCGTAGATCTGCTCGGCCAGCGTGCGCGGCGCCAGCAGGCCCTGCCCGTCCGCCGTCAACCGCGCCAGATAGCTGGTCCCGCCCAGTTCCTTCAGCGCCTCGTCCGCCTCGAAATAGGGTCGCAGGGTCACCGGCGTCACCACCGCCTTGCGGTCGAGCAGCTCGCACACCTTCTGGTAGATCCGCGCGTGCACCGGCTCGAAGAAATGCGCCGCCACCAGCGGCACGCCCAGGTCCTCGATCACCCGGTTGTCGATCAGCAACGCCCCCAGAAACGCCACCTCCGCCTCGACGTTGGCCGGCAAGGCCTTCACCGGCGCCTCATCGGGCCGCAACATGAGCACTTCCTGGGGCATGACCTGACGCAAAACCTCTCGACTGGAAGCGACCGGAAATGCGCCCAAGCGGGTGGGCGCGCAAGCGGGGTGTGCTGTGGATATCGGGGATCAGGAAGCAAGAAGTTGAAAGCAGGGGGAATCATTCCCCCTGCGCCCCCGGGACTTTCCGGTGGTGCAAAACGCCGGGGCCGGCGCCGACTCAAGCGCCGCAGGGATCAAAGCCGCTTCGCTGCACGCGCTTCCCTCGCAAACAGTGCGCAACGATAAGGCACCGGGGGTGCAGGGGGAATGATTCCCCCTGCCTTTCCCTTAACTTCTTGCCCCTTCCCCCTTCATTTGCGAAACGCGCACTCCAGATGCCCGACCCCAGAATCGCCCACATCGAGCTCGATGACGCCACGATCCTGTGGCGCAATGCCGATATCGAGCAGGAGCGCCGGATCGCCATCTTCGACCTGATCGAGGAAAACCTGTTCCGTCCGATTCGCGCGAGCGCGGCGGGTCACGACGGGCCGTACCGCCTGCGGCTGTCGGTCAACGACGGTCGCCTGGTGCTGGAAGTCGCCGACAGCGAGCAGCGCCCGCTGGAAACCCTGATCCTCGGCCTCGGCCGGTTCCGCCGGCCGATCCGCGAGTATTTCGCCATCTGCGAGAGCTATTACCAGGCGATCCGCAAGGCCACCGCGCAGGAGATCGAGACGATCGACATGGCCCGGCGCGGCATCCACAACGAGGCGGCGGAACTCCTGCTGGAGCGCCTCGATGGCAAGGTGGAGACCGATTTTCCCACCGCCCGTCGATTGTTCACCCTGATCTGCGTGCTGCACATTCGCGGCTAGAAGCATCGTGCGAAAAAGTGGGCACCGGTTTTTCGCATCAAGCGATGCGACAGCAAAGGAATCCCGCTAAGGCAACGCCAGGGCCCAGGGGGAAGCGAATCAAAAGATGGCAAGAAAACGCGGCCACACCTGGCGCTGGCGCATCCTGGGCGCGCTGCTGCTCCTCGCCATCGTCGGCGGCGCCGGCGGCTGGTGGCACCTGCGCCACTGGCGGCCCGAGCGCGGCCTGTTCCCGATGCAGGGCGTTGAGATCGGCAGCGAGGATGGCGACGTCGACTGGAAGGCGCTGAAAACCATCGGCGCCGATTTCGCCTATATCGATGCCTCCGCCAGCGCCTTCGCCCGCGACCCGAAGTTCGGCCAGAACCTCGAAGCCGCCCGCGCCGCCGGCCTGCAGGTCGGTGCCGTCCACCGCTACGACCCCTGCCAGCCGGCCGACCGGCAGTCGGCCAACTTCGTCACCGTCGTCCCGCGCGATGCCAGGCTGCTGCCGCCAGCGGTCGAACTCGTCCGCCTGGCCGACGATTGCCCGATCCGGGTGACGGACGCTGCGGTCCAGAGCGAGCTGATGACCTTCCTCAACCAGATCGAAACCCACACCGGCAAGCCATCGCTGCTCAAGCTCGGCCCCGGCTTCGAACGCCGATACCACGTCTCTTCCCGGCTCGACCGCAACCTCTGGCTCATGCGCGACCGCTTCCAGCCCGATTATGCCGGCCGCCCGTGGAGCGTGTGGACCGCCAATTCGGCGCTGGAAACCACCGCCGGCGACCAGCCGGTCCGCTGGCTCGCGGTCCAGCCATGACCGCGCCGGCCATGAATTCGCCCGCCCACCGCGAAGCCCTGCTCGCCGCCGCCCATGCCGCCCGCGCCAATGCCTATGCGCCCTATTCCCGCTTCCAGGTCGGCGCTGCCCTCGCCTTTGCCGATGGCTCGGTCATCGCTGCCGCCAATGTCGAGAACGCATCCTACGGCCTGTCGCTCTGCGCCGAAGCGGTCGCCGTCGCCTCGGCGCTGTCGTCGGGCCGTCGCGGCGGGCTGCGCGCGGTTGCCGTGGTCGGCGGCACCGATGTCGGAAATTCTGACACTCGGGCGCCGGTCACTCCATGCGGCCGCTGCCGGCAGCTGCTTCACGAGCTCGCAGCTCTGGATGGAGCCGATCCGCTGGTCTGGGCCGAGGGCCGGTCAGCCCCGCGCCGCCTGTCGGAACTCCTGCCCGATCCGTTCGGTCCGGCGGACCTTGATCGCTGATCGGCACAAAAAAACGTGAAAGCCCGAAGGCTTTCACGTCGAGTCGACCGATTATCACTGTTGTCGAGGCAAGTGCCTCGCGCGTGATAGGCAAACGATTGTCAAGCGACAGTTGTTCGAAAATTCGGCAATGAAAAACGCGAACACCGCCAGATAAAACCGGAGGAGCCCATGCCGGCCTCCGGGCATGGGTTCCCTGGCGCGCAGCTCAGACGAGATGCACGGCAGTACGCGCCAGTTCGATGAGAAACAGCCAGAGCAAGGTCGAAATCAGTGCTGCGGCAACCAATCCCTGACGCTCGCGATAGCCCGCAAACGCTTGTGTCTGTTGTTGTGTCATTGTTGCGATCCCGAACGAAGCGACCCCCGTGTCGCCCCGATATCCTTGGCTTACTGTCGGATTTTTTTACGTCAACAGTCGTAAAGGACCGGTAAATCGCGGATTTCATTGTGCGCTTGCGGCAAAACGATGAAAATGAAACGCAACGCAAGATGACGGTTCTCGGAAAAAATTTTCACTTCGTCGCGAAAGTGCCACGAACCATCCTACAAAGGTGGCGTTGCCGTCTCCTCCAGCCACTCGGCCAAGGCTGCCAGGCAGTCCCGCGCCAGCAGTTTCGATCGCTCCGGACTCCAGCCACGCAGCGATTCGGCCCCAGGCGACTGTAAACCCTCGTCATGATCCTTGAACGGCATCTCCAGAGTCATCGCCACCGCGCCGTAACGCTGGGCGATCTGGTTGGTCGCCATCGTCAGGTTCCCTCGCCCCGGCGCCGCCACCGGATAGCCGCGCCGCACTTGGAAATCGGGCGTCCGCCGGTCCAGCATCGCCACATAGCGGCGATACCCTGCAAGCTGCGCCTCCTGCAGCCCGGGAATCCCCTCGAACCCCGCCATGAACACCGCCGGGATCGCCTCGTCGCCATGGACATCCATGGCAAAATCCACCCCGCTGGCATCCATCGCCCGCCGGATCGCCCAGACTTCCGGGCTGCGCTCGAGGCTCGGCGCGTGCCACTCGCGGTTGAGGTTCACCCCCGCGGCATTGGTCCGCAAGTGCCCCCGCCGCGAACCGTCCGGGTTGGCATTGGGCACGATGTGAAACCGGCACCGCCGCCGCAGCACCCGCCCGTGCGGATCGGCAAGGTCGGTCAGCAGCCCGAGCGCCCCTTCCATCCACCACTCGGCCATGCTCTCGCCGGGGTGCTGCCGCCCGACCAGCCAGACCTGCCTGTCGCCCTCGCCCATATCCAGGCAGTCGATCCCCTGCCCGTCGAGGCTCACCCCCAGGCAGCGATGCGACACGCCCGGCATGGCCGCCATCCCCGCCACCAGGTCATGGTGCCGCTCCATCGAATAAGGCGCGAAATAGGCAAACCACGCCAGGTCCCCCGCCGGCCGATGGCGAATAGTCAGGCAGCCGCCGTCCTCGCCCGCATCCCAGGCCGTTTCAGCGCGCGACCAGTCCCGCCGGTCCTCCGAAACCACCGCCCGATAGCCCGGCCACCCGCCCGGATAGGCCGATTGCGCCAGCCCGGTCAGCCGCAATTCCAGCTCCCGCCCCGCCGCGCCGGCCACGCGAAAATGAAACCACTGGAAAAACGGCGACCCATTGTCGGGCCGGATCGCCAGCCGCGCCCGCGCGCCGTCCACCGCCAGAACCTCGATATTGCCCGAATCGAACGCGGCGGAGATCAGAATGTCGCTCATCGCAGTTCGCCACTCATCTGACTTCGATAGTCTGGCCCGAGTTCCCCGGATACCCGGCAAACAGCGCCGCCGCCAGCTTCGGCGCCGCCAGCTGCGTGCCGGCCAGCGGCGATGTCGCCGCGACGGTGAAGCTCGCCCGCCCCTCCCACTGCGCCCTGCCCCCGGCGCTGATCCTGACCGCCAGCGTCGTCGTGACCGGCGGCGCCGGCGACCGGCCGATGGGAAACGAAAAGCCCAGCCCCACGCCCGAACCATAGGAACCGGTCGCCCCGCCCAGCCCGATCCGCACCGGGCTTTCGTTTCGTGCGGCCAGGTCCTGTTCCCGCGAGACCCTCACTTCGGCCACCGCCGCAGCGGGATCGACCGCTGCATCGACCGGCATGACCGCATAGCCCAGCCGTGCCAGTTCCCCCGCCACCGCGCCCTGATAGCTGCGGATCTCAAGCCCAGCCGGATCGACCCCCGCCGCCGCCACCACGCGAATGGCGCCCTTCGGCGCCGCCAGCTCCGCCACATGGAACCGCGTCACGCTCACCGGCCCGACCGGTGCGACACAGGCGCTCGCCAGCACCGGCAGCAAGACCACCCATTTCATCCGCCGCGCCATGATCCGCCTCCATTCACCCCTGCCGCAGCGTGGGCCGTCGCACGCCCGCTGGCAATGCCCCCGTTCGCCGCTGCCGCCTTGCCCGCGCCTGAACCGCGTTAACCCATGCTGCGCCGCAACCTGCTAGAAAGCCCGCAGAACCCCAACTGCAGGATTCGCCTCTCCCCATGCCCCAGAAAGTTCCCGTCCTGGTCACCGGCGGCGCCGGCTACATCGGCAGCCACGCCGTCCTCGCGCTCAAGGATGCCGGCTGGCCGGTCGCCGTGATCGACAACCTGACCACCGGCTTCCGCTTCGCCATCCCCGAAGGCGTGCCGTTCTACGAAGGCGATATCGAGGATGCCGCGCTGACCGGCCGGATCTTCGCCGAACAGGGCACGCAGGCGATCATGCACTTCGCCGGTTCGATCATCGTGCCGGAATCGGTCGAAAACCCGCTCAAGTACTATCACAACAACACCGCCAAGACCCGCGCGCTGATCGCCAGCGCCGTCACCACCGGCCTTCCCCACTTCATCTTCTCCTCCACCGCCGCGACATACGGCATACCCGAAGTCTCCCCCGTCACCGAGGACAGCCCGAAAAGGCCGATCAACCCCTACGGCATGTCCAAGCTGATGACCGAGACCATGCTGGCCGACGTCGCCGCCGCCCATCCCATGAACTTCTGCGCCCTGCGCTACTTCAACGTCGCCGGCGCCGACCCGCAGGCCCGCACCGGCCAGTCCACCGCCGGCGCCACCCACCTGATCAAGGTCGCCGTCGAAGCCGCGCTGGGCAAACGCGCCCAGGTCGGCGTGTTCGGCACCGACTACGCCACGCCCGACGGCACCGGCGTGCGCGACTACATCCACGTCTCCGACCTCGCCGCCGCCCACGTCCTCGCGCTCGAAGCGCTGATCGAACAACCCACCCGCTCGCTGACCATGAACTGCGGCTACGGCAAAGGCTTCTCGGTCCTCGAAGTCCTCGACGCCGTCGACCGCGTCACCAACACGAAAATCGTCCGCGACATCCAGGGCCGCCGCGCCGGCGACCCCGATTCGCTGATCAGCGACAATCAGCGGATCAAGGCCACCCTGCCCTGGGTGCCCAAATACGCCGACCTCGACGTGATCGTGGCGCATGCGCTCGCCTGGGAACGCAAGCTGACCGAGATCAGAGGAAATTGACAGGCCGGCCGAAACCCCTTCCCCCTCGATGGGGGAAGGATACGCAGGCTTGGCTGCACAGCAGCCTAGCCGAAGTTGGATGAGGGTGATGCGTCCATACATCCCCGCTTTTTCGGAGCACCCCGATAATCCCGCCCGCGGAATCCCCTCCGGCTCGCCCGCGTCTTTTGCTGGCCTGCTTCGACAAGCGAAGCCTCCTGTTGACTTTCCCCGCCCCCACCCGTAACGGCCCGGCTTCAATTTTCCGGCGGCTTACCGCCACGAGGACAGTCATGAAGATTCGCAACAGCCTCAAGTCGCTCAAGGGCCGCCACCGGGACAACCGCGTGATCCGCCGCCGCGGCCGCACTTACGTCATCAACAAGACCAACCGCCGCTTCAAGGCCCGCCAGGGCTGACCGAGGGATCGCTTGTCGATCCCGACCGCGAAAGATTAGAGAGCCATGGTTCGCCATGGCCCAAGGTCACCGCACTCCCGGCCCGCTTTCCCCAGGGAAGGCGGGCCGGCGGCGTTTCCGCCTCCCCATCCGTTCGTGTCGAGCGAAGTCGAGACACGCGCCGCAGGAGACCGCGTGAACAACATGATCCCCGTCCAGGCCGTCGTGTTCGACATCGGCCGAGTCCTCGTCCAGTGGCGAATCGCCACCCTCTACGAACGCCTGATCCCCGATGCTGCGGAGCGTGACCGGTTCCTCGCCGAAGTCGTTACCGAAGCCTGGCACGCCCAGCACGATGCCGGCATCCCCCTCGCGCAGATGATCGCCGAACGCTCCGCCGAATTCCCCGCCCAGGCCGATCTCATCGCCGCCTACGCCCCACACTGGCTCGAAACCGTCCCCGGCCCCGTCCCCGGCACCCACGAACTTGTCCGCACGCTGGCCGCCCGCGACATCCCGCTCTACGCGATCACCAACTTCGGCGCCGACACCTGGGCCATGTTCCGCCCGACCTTCCCGATCCTCAACCACATGCGCGACATCGTCGTCTCCGGCCACGAGCGCCTGGTCAAGCCCGGCGCGGAAATCTACTACCTCGCCGCCCGGCGCTTCGGCCACGCGCCGGCCGAGATGCTGTTCATCGACGACAGCCGCCCCAACATCGAAGCCGCCGCCGCGCTGGGCTGGCAGGTCCACCACTTCACCGAGGCCGACGCGCTCCGCGCCGACCTCGCCGGTCGCGGCCTGATCTAGCCAAGCGACCTCTCCAGCGTGATCTCGCAGTTCAGCAGTTTCGAGATCGGGCACCCCGCCTTCGCCTCGTCAGCAATCCGCTCGAACTCCGCCGGCTCGATCCCCGCCACGCTGCCGGTCAGCACCAGCGCCGATTTGGTCACCTTGAAACCGCCGTCCGCCTGGTCCAGCGTCACCGTCGCCGTCGTCTCCAGCGTGCCGTCGCCATAGCCGGCCTTGGCCAGCGCGAAACTCGTCGCCATGGTGAAGCACGCCGCATGGGCCGCGGCGATCAGTTCTTCCGGATTGGTCCCCGGCTTGCCCTCGAACCGCGTGCCGAAACCATAAGGCTGCTCGTCCAGCACCCCGGATTTCGTCGAGATCGAGCCCCGCCCGTCCTTGCCCAATCCCTCATACCGCGCGCTCGCCGAATTCGTCGTCATCACCCGCACTCCTTTGCGAAACTCCACCTGCCAATGCCTGCGCTGCCCGGGGGTTCCCCTCCCCCTCCGGCCGCGCCATCCTGCCCTCCATGACCCGCCGATTCGCCCTCCTGGCCGCTACCCTCGTGCTCGCCACCGCCGCCGCCCCGCACAAGCCGGTCCGCGCGGTGCCGCCGCCCCCGCTCGGGGACACCGTCCGCGTCGCGCTGACCACCACCGCCGGCACGATCGAGGTCGAGCTCGATCACAAGCATGCCCCGCTGACCGTCGAAAACGTGATGCGCTACGTCGATGGCCACCTTTATGACGGCGCCAGCTTCTACCGCTCGATGCACCTCAACTGGCCCGAGCAACCCGCCGGCCTGATCCAGGCCGGCGTCCGCGTCGCGACGAAACTCCTGCCCCCCGTCGCCCACGAACCGACCAGCCAGACCGGCATCCTGCACAAGACCGGCACCCTCTCGCTCGCCCGCTTCACCCCGGGCACCGGCCGCTCGGATTTCTCGATCCTGCTCTGCGACATGCCCGGCCTCGATGCCAACCCCGCCGATGACAACCCCGATCGTCAGGCCGGCTTCGCCGCCTTCGGCCATGTCGTCGCCGGCATGGACGTCGTCCGCGCCATCTGGGACGCGCCGCGCTCGCCCACCCTCGGCCAGGGCGTGATGAAAGGCCAGATGCTCGACCCCGAAGTCCGCATCCTCACCGCCCGCCGCATCGTCACGCCGCCTGCCGTGCCCACTCCGGCAATGCCTCAGCCTCAGCCCGCATCCTGATCCCCGTCCGGCCCTTCCCAGGCAAACTTCTCCCAGTCGTTGTAACCCCGCCGCCGCAGCCGCGCCCCGCAGTACCGGCAGTAGCTGTAATGCCTGCCGCTGGCCTGCTTGCGCACGCGCCGCCGGTTCGGTTCATGCCGCAACATCAGGCAGCGCAGCCACCCGATCGTCCTGCGAAACACCTTGTCCACCGACATCGCCCGCCATCTCCTCCCGTTCACGCCCGCGCCGGCTGCCGCCGATAGGACAGCGCCTCGGCGACATGCACCCGCCCGGTCCGCTCCACACCCGCCAGGTCGGCAATCGTCCGCGCCACCCGCAGCACCCGCGTATACCCCCGCGCCGTCAGCCGCATCGCGTCAGCCGCCCGCAGCAGGAGGTCGCGCCCGTCCGCATCCGGCGTCGCGTGCTCGTCCAGCAGGTCGCCATCCAGCTCGGCATTGGTCCGCCTGCCCGTCCCCGCCAACCGCTCCCCGGCCCGCACCCGCGCCGCCATGACCCGCGCCGCCACCGCGTCCGATCCCTCCGCCGCCGCCGGCAATGCCAGGTCCGCCGCCCGCACCGGATCGACATCGACATGCAGGTCGATCCGGTCCAGCAAAGGTCCCGAAACCCGCGCCTGGTAATCTGCCCCGCACTTCGGCGCCCGCGAACAGCCCAGCGCCGCATCGCCCAGATGCCCGCAGCGGCACGGGTTCATCGCCGCCACCAGCTGCACCCGCGCCGGATAGGTCACATGCCCGTTGGCCCGCGCCACACTGACCTCGCCCGTCTCCAGCGGCTGCCGCAGCGAATCGAGCACCGCCCGCTGGAACTCCGGCAGTTCGTCGAGAAACAGCACCCCCAGGTGCGCCATGCTGACCTCGCCCGGCCGAACCTTCAGCCCGCCGCCGGTCAGCGCCGCCATCGACGCCGAATGATGGGGGCTGCGAAACGGCCGCTCCCGGCTGATCCGCCCCCCTTCCAGCGTGCCCGCCACCGAGGCGATCATCGAGACCTCCAGCGCCTCCCCCGCCGTCAGCTCCGGCAATATCCCCGGCAGACACGCCGCCAGCAGGCTCTTTCCCGCCCCCGGCGGCCCGACCATCAACAGATTATTGACTGAAGGACCCTGACAACGCAGAGGCCTTGTATGTCTCCTGACCCTACCGACACCCCGGTTCCCAAAGCCTACAGCTACCTGAGATTTTCGACACCTGAGCAACAGAAAGGGGACAGCTTCAACCGGCAGACCCGACTTGCCGCGGAGTATGCGGCGAGACGTGGCCTTGAGTTGGACAACACCCTTCGACTGCACGACATAGGCGTGTCGGCCTTCCGGGGGCGCAATGCAATCGACGGGCATCTCGGCAGGTTTAGAGAGCATGTCCAATCAGGGGAAGTCCCTAGAGGAAGTATCCTCCTGGTCGAGAGCTTGGACCGTCTGAGCCGACAGGAAATCGGAGAGGCGCAATGGGCGTTCCTTGACCTCCTGCGTAGCGGGGTAAGGGTCGTCACCCTGCTAGACGAGACGGAATACAGTTGGGAAAGCGCCAACTCTCCTACAGGGATGATGTCGCTAATCATCTCCCTGACGATCCTCTCCCGTGCCCATGAGGAAAGCGCCACCAAGGCTAGGAGGCTCAAGGCCGCGTGGGAGGCGAAGCGCAGCAACATAGCCGACACGCCCCTAACCAGCGTGGTCCCCGCCTGGATCGAACTGGATAAGGCCAAGCGTGAGCTTCGCCTGATCCCCGAGCGAGCGGCTATCGTGGAGCGCATATTCCGGGAGACCCTAGAGGGCCTGGGGCAGCATCAGATTGCTCAGCGTCTCAACCTTGAAGGCGTAAAGCCCTGGGGCCGGGGGGCATTCTGGCAACGGTCCTACATCGCCAAGGTCCTTGAGAGCGAAGCGGTCATAGGGACCTTCACTCCGCACACGCTCGAATATGTCGAGGGCAAGCGAACCCGGAAGCCTCAGGAGAAGGTAGAGGGGTATTTCCCCCCGGCTATCTCTCAGGATCTATGGGCAGACGTTCGGGCCTTCAGCGACGGGAAGCACGCGAGAGCTAGGGGTCGTCATACCTCTGCCCCTGTTACCAATATGCTTGCTGGCATGGCTGTCTGTCCGCTGTGCGGCGACACCATGACGCGGACGAACAAGGGGGCGAGAAGCAAGCCTAAGTATGTCTGTGTCAGAGCTAAGAACCGTGCGGGGTGCAGCTACAGGAGCGTATCGGTTGCCTTAGTGGAGGACGCTATCCTTACCCGTCTCCCTGAGAGACTGAGGGACGCCCCGGCAGGCGAGAGAGACCCTCAGCTAGACCGGGAGCTTAGGGACGCTGAGGGGGCTGTAGAGGAAGCGCAGCAGGGGATTGAGAAGCTGCTGACTGCTATTGAGAAGGGCGGGGAGACCACAAGCCTAGTGCAGAGGCTCAGGCAGCGAGAGGCTGACTTTGAGACCGCGAGGGCGAAGGTCCGGGAGCTTGAGGGGCGTAGGGCAGCGGTAGCAGGCGCAACGGTTCACGCGAGGATCGGGAAGCTCCTTGCGACCTTGGAGCCTGAGGACGGGGGACAGCCTCAGCCTGGGGCAGTCAATCTTGCCCTTCAGTCTGTGTTCCGGCGGGCGACGGTGGACTACAGGTGGGGGGTCTTGGAGTGCGAGTGGCTGCATGGGGGTAGTGTGGAGGTTCCTTACGCGCTACCGGATTAGTCTGGAGCGGGAAAACCATGGCACGTAAGAAGCTCACGCGTTTTGTAATCCAGTGCGATGGGCGAGACGGGCAGGTCCTCAAAGTTCATGACAAGGGAACCGAACTGTTCCTGTTTCTACCTCATGCAGAGTATTACAGAGACGAGCCTTTTGTCGATGTAAAGATCAAAGAGCAGCGGTTTTCCGTCCATGCCACGGAAAATAGCACGCGAAATATAAACGTAATCAAGCAGACAATCCGACTTGAAAGCGGAGATATTATAGAGACAGTTCTGGAAGCTAAAGGCCCTAAGGCCGGAATGTTTCAGATGTTATTTTGTCGGGCTTCTCCTGACCTTGGAGATGAAAGGTATGCAGCTCCCGTTGAGGGGAGCGGCGCTGCTATATCTTTGGGAAATTACGACCCAACAAAGAGAACGTTTATATATTCCATCTTCATAACGTCGCTCGATGGTCCCAAGAAGTTTCCGGGTTCTTCAAGATACAGGCATGTATCGCACGATTTACTCAATTTTCGCTTGTTCGTTGTCTATAGCTTCATTCCTCTCCCTTCTCACTGGTATGGGCAGTTAATTCACAACTTATCAAATGCTCCTCGAATAAATAAGGCAGAGGTGGCTGGAAAAATTGCCCCACATGCAGAAGGTTTCTCGCCGGATGTCGCGAAACAGGTAGTCGTTAGCCGATTTTTGGAACTGTGTAGGATTGTGACAGGATGGGCTGAAGGTATGCTACCACCTTACGCGATATATCTGGTTTCAGCACTGAAGTTCGGAGTATGGTCCGATGTAGAGTTCGGAAAAGCGATTGTGAAGGTTGACCGAAAATTGAAACTTAAAACGAAGCGTGCTGCGGGCAATTGACGCTCGTCTCCAAGCCCGAACAACAACGAACAACGCGAGACTTTACCGGCTTTTTGGAAACGCCCCGCTGAGGCGACCGGGGGAACCCACGATCCCGGAAAAGGGGACCCGTAGGGACCCGCGACAAAGAAAAGGGGACCCGCTGCCTCCCCGGTCTCTCAGCCTCTCGGTCGTGCTAATCCTCTTTCGATGACGGGAGGCTGAGTGGCAGACATTCGGCGGAAGCCTGAAGCCCTGAGGACCTTGCCAGACATTCGGCCCCTTAGCCCCTGCGATTTCCTCTGGACATTGGGCCGGGGATGGTGTTTGTTTTCAGGCAACGTCCGTAGTCAGAAAACGAACAGGCTCCTACCATGACCGTCTATGTCTCTTATGCACGCGTCTCTACCGCTCAGCAGGGCCGTTCAGGCTTGGGCCTTGAGGCACAGGAGGAAGCTATCCGCTCCTACCTGCGTCAAGGGGACGAACTCTTAGTCCCTACGTATGTGGAGGTAGAGAGCGGCAAGCGTAGCGACAGGCCCGAACTGGCGAAGGCTATCGCTCACGCGAAGCTCACCGGCGCAACGCTCCTGGTCGCCAAGCTCGACCGTCTGGCACGCGACACCAAGTTCCTCCTAGCCCTTGTGGACAGTGGGGTGGACGTTGTGTTCTGCGACCTGCCCAACGTTCCTGCCGGGCCTGTAGGTCGCTTCATGCTCACTCAGATGGCGGCTGTAGCGGAGTTAGAGGCGGGTCTTATCTCTCAGCGGACCAAAGCCGCCCTGAAGGCAGCTAAGGAGCGTGGGGCAAAGTTGGGAGGCTATCGGGGAGGCGAGAAGGTGGACCCGTCTCTAGGGCTTGCTGAGCGCCAGCGTAAGGCGGAGGACTTCGCTACTAGGGTTCGTCCTGTCATCGCCGAAGCGCAGGCGTCGGGAGCTACAAGCCTTCGCCAGATCGCGGCATACCTGATCGGGAAGGGCGTGCAGACCCGGCGGGGAGGCCCTTGGGATGCCGGGAAGGTGCGGGCGGTTATCGGGGCATAAGGGGTATGGCACAAATGATACCGATCCATGGCTCCCTTCTTGAAAGTCGACGAAAGGCGCACGCCTACGTGTTTCGCCCCCTTACCAATTCGTGCGCAGTCTCGACATAGCCTTTCGCTTCTTCAGCGGTCGTCCTACTGAACCACTCTCGCTTCTTGGGTTTACCGTGGTCAACCGCAATCTTGTGGGCTAGTCTCTCGACCTGAGATGATTTCGACTTCTCGATTGCTACCATAAACGCAAGTTCAAGGTCGTCGCAGCTCCCGGTCTGTAGGTTGATAAGCCGCCTCTTGGGGTCATTCGCCTTGCCAATCTTCGATCTATTTCTTTCAGGGTTGTAGATCACATAAATGTAAGTGTGTTCATTAGCTCCAATGTTATTAACAGGCTTCACGGTGTTCCCTCGCTGCCAGTGTGTGGCTGTATAACGATTTTCCGCGCTCGCAAGTTCCGCCGTTTCGCTATTCGGCAGGCTGCCATCCTGGACAAGCTGAATAAGGCTCCATTGCCTTCAGCTTCTCGCCGTTGCTCGCCAGAGCGGCCCCCTTTGTGTCGCGACAGTATCCCGGCTGCTGCACAATAATGCGGCGCTTCCCTTCATGGTAGGCCTTTTCCGACCAGACCCAGCTTGCTTGTCCGCAGTCCCTACAGGTCTGCTCAGGATATTTTCGGGACATAGCGCCTCCATCTAGCCGCCACCTTGGCAGGTTACTTCGCGTAAGCCATCATCCTCGCATTCATAGCACTAAGGGGGCAACGTGTCAGTATTACGCATGGGGCTTTGGGGTCTTGTCGTGCTGCTAGGCGTTCTACTTACGCCTTGGGCCTTCACTATGCTCTGGAATTGGTTCGTGGTTCCCTTGGGCTTTAGACCGACAGGATATGTCAACAGCATGGGATTTCTCCTGCTCGTCAACCTTGTCGCGAGCTGGAAAGACCGTCCCGCTAGAAATGACCTAAATGACCCTAAACGGACGCTAAAACGGGGTGCAATCAAGTTGGTTGTGGGTCCGCTTTTCGTCGTGCTCGTCGGAACGGTCCTACTTGCATTCAGACCTCAATAAGCAGCGGAATGTCCTCAATCGTGGACTAAATATTTGATCTATCAATATATAACGGATTCACAACGTCCTCTCCCTGTGCCACAAGCTCCCCGGCGCGGAGGACGTTTCGTCCGCTGCGATCATCAATGAGGGAACGACAATGGGAAGCATGGGAGCAATCGCAGCACAGGCAGCAATAGAGGGCAAAGCGGACTACGCGGTCATGCTGGACGACATGGGGGACGGGTCGCTGGTCTTGTCTCAGTTCAGCGAGGCGTCGGGTCTCACTGAGCGTGTCGTCATCGAATGGGCCGATATGCTGGCGAAGGTGGAAGCCCTTCGTCCCCGCTACGGCTGAGACTAAAAAACACAGATCGTCTTCTCCCTGCCTCAGGGGTAGGGGAGGGCCGGTGCTAGACATGCCCTTCCTTCCTGAAATCGTGGCTAGCAGCGTAGCGGACGCGAGGCGGGGCCTGCGGGAGGGGTAGGGGTGCGGACAGCATCCCCCTTCCTAAAAACCTATCTCTACGCTGCACCTTCAGGACCCTATGACCCGACAGCCGCCCCCAGTCCGCAAGTTCCTCCAAGCTCGCCTTGATATGGGCGGCTCAGCGACCTCTCAGGAGGCGAAGGACCTCGTAGGCCACCTGAGGGACCAAACCGTTCTCCCCCCGCTCACAAGCCAGCAGCGACGGCCTAGCACGCTGCCTGCAATCGAGAGGGCCATCGCTGCTACCGTGGCAGGCCTTTCGTTGGCGAAGGGTGACGGCTGGCTTACTCGCCCCCTGTCTCCTGATAGCTTCAGCGGCGAGGCCGTTAGCCGCGTGCAGTTCCTCAAGGTCCTGAAGGCGCTTGAGGCTCAGGGTTTAGTGGAGGTCGCTAAGGGCTTCCATGATCGCAGCGGATATGTAGCGAGAGGGTCTGTCTCCCGTATCAGGCTGGCAGAGGCGGGGTGGGAGCTTCAGGAGGCGTTTGGTATAAGCCGGGGTGACGTAGGATTACATTACGCAACAGAGGACATTGAGATGGCTGAAAGCTGACTGAAGGATAAGACCCAGATTGAAGACCCTAGATTGATCCTCAATGAGAGACTGAGATGATTATCAGAGAGGGTCTCTCTTTCATTCCCTAAGCCTACCTTAAGTCTCCTTAAGGTAGACCTATAGGTCTATCTCCATGTCTATCTCTATGTCATACCTTAAGTAGACTGCATGTGACGCTACGTCCTATGACACATGAGACATAGGGGGTCCTAGGACCATACGTCTATACTAGTAACGAAAGTCGAGTAGGCCATCGGTCATGAGAGTAGGGGAATGCCCTAGAGTAAGCTCCCGGTTGCCTGCGGTTTCCTCTGGACCCAAGGCTCTACCGTCCGGTCTACGGTAAGGGTCTCATCGCAAGTCCGCACTAATGACAGAGCGTCATCGGGGTTGCCATCGGTCCACAGGCTCCAATGGTCGGCCTTCAGGATCACAGGCATACGGTCATGGGTCTCGGTCATTTGCGAGCAAGCATCGGTCATGACCATTGAGTAGACCTCTCCCCATTCCTGCGACCATCGCCAGATGCCAGCGACAGCGAAGAGGTCTGATCCGTGGAGGGCATACCATGTCCGGGTCATCTTCCCTGTCTCGCCTTCAGCCTCCGCCCATTGAGTGACAGGGATCAGGCAGCGTCGCTCAAGGAAGCTCGCCTTCCACATCGGGGTAAGGAGCTTGTCATCCCGCGTGTTATTCACTGCCTTAGGCTTGGAGGTAGGCTTCATGGATTTGAGCCTGAGGGGGAAGCCCCATGCCATTGTGCGGGTCTGCCCCTCAGCGACCACTACCCCCGGATACCCAGGGTAGACTTCCGAGCCGAAATTGAGACCTTGCGGCTCAGGAGTCCCGAACAGCTGCGCTATCTCGGCTGTGCCGCTGGTCATTCGGTAGAGGTTGCACATGCAAGGAAGCTGGGCAGGGGGACAGAGAGTGTCAATCCACAGGCAGGACGTAGGGGAGGGTCTTGCTCCTATGTTCTGCTTATGTTCTCATAGTGAGGCTATGCGAATCGACCCTGCCCCCTCTCTCCATGCTGCCGCGAATGCCATTCTCCATGCCCCAGGCTGGGCAAGGGTAGGCATAACGGCTCCTACCGAAACCCTACGCCACCAAGCGGCCCTAGAGCTTGCCCGCGTGGTCCTAGAGGGAGGACCAAAGGAGGGACCAAACCAAGCTCCCGGCGACGACCAGCTATCGCTTCCGATGTGACGCTGTGCCGTGTCCGTCTGGACTGCTGAGGGGACCTATCGCCCCACCTGCATTTTTGAGTCAGCGTGTTGGAACTTTGCAATCCAGCCGGTCTGTCGCTGCGGCCACGCGTCCACCTTTGAGGCTCATGGCCTGTGGTGGCTGTTTGAGCGCCGGGGTTGGAATGACACCTTGCGGGAGGCGAAGGGTCGCTTTTGGTGCCGGGTCTGTGGAGGGACGGGAAAGGCGAGGGTTCATCCCAGGTCGCTTGAGTTCGTGAAACCGACCGGGGGAGACTTCGCGTTCCCTCTGCCTCCTGATCGGGAATGGAAGCGGGCTGTCAGTCGTTTCAGAGCCTAACCTTTTCGCAAACTCCTAGCCTTGCAGAACTTGAGGAACGCAGAGACGCAGGACAGGTAGCGGTTGAGAAAGATAACCAGTTTTAACCTATATGGATTTCCGCCGGTTTCAGCGATGAGCCTGCGGCTTATTCAGCGAGGAATGCGGCCAAGCTCTAGGGCTAGACCGTAAGCCATCGACAGTAGGGGATCGCGGTGAGGGCAGGGGGTCCCGGCAAGTATCTTTTGGAGACAAATGCCGACCGTGCCGTAGATTGCCCCAGGAGCCTCGCTGAGCGCGTTGAGACATTTTGGCTAATATGTTGCCTAAATGCACTCGTAGGCGCTCAGCGAGCCTCAGGACCAATTCTAGGGCGTCTTGGTTATGCGGCTAGGTCCTCCGCCTTCCATTTCCTGATCCATCGATTGCCTGTTCCCTGATCTCGGGAAAACCTCTTGCCCAATTCGGTCCCGGTGCAGCCGGTTGCCAGCCAATAACACCGAGCAGCTTCCTCAATGTGGGCATACCGTTTTGCATTCGTAACCCTCTTATGGTCGGAGCGCTCTACAGGCCTGAGATGGCTTGGGTTGCAGCACCAGCGGTGGTTGCAGGAATGGTCCGCCTCGTATGCCTTGGGCCACGCTTCCCAACCCAGGCGAGAGCGAAGCATGAACCGATAGAACGGCTCCCGCACTTTGCGTCCCTCTACGCTCCAAGTCTTGTAGAGGTAGCCGTCCTCGTTGTGCCGATGGCTGACACAGACATAGCACGGCTCAGCGAATCCGTAGGGCTGCACCACGGCCTCAAACCGCATGGGGGTCGCTTGGTGGTGCGAACTTACTGTGGCACTCACTTCTTCACCTGTCCTGCAAGCGGGAGGAGGACCGACCGGGCATAGTCGCGCTTCCCATTGTCCAGCTTGTCCAGAGCATCGGCCACGATAGCCTGAGCCTTGGTTTTGCTCCCGGTGTTCCCGATCGCAGTGACGGCACCGGCGAGGATTTCCCGCTCAGCATCCTTCAAGGTCGCATCCGAATGGACAGCTTGGAGCGCATCGCTCACCCGCTGCTGATTACCCTTCGCTGTAGCAGCGTAGGCCAGAGGGTTCCGAATGGTCTTCCCCGTCTCGGAAACACCCAGAGAAGACGCAGCAACCTGAGGTCGCCAGTTGGGGTCTCTGGACAGCTTCCCGGTTTCCGCCATTTGACCAAGCCGGTCCACCAATGCGAGACCAGCCTTCCCGGTCATTAGCTTCTCGGGGTTCCTCAGAAACGCATTGAACTGAGCCTGTGAGATAGCGCCATCATTGAGCGCCTTAAGCGCCCCTGCATCCTGATCGGCAGGAAGCAAGCCAGTCTGGTCATAGACATAGCCGCGCCACCCGCCACCGGGCCTCACGTTGTCCTTATCGTTCGCAATCGACGCCTTGCGACCTTCAGCTTCAAGGGCTTGGGTCTCCGCTGCTTGGGCTTGCTTCGCCAGGAACGGAGCATCCCTTGCCTCTGAAGCTGCCTGAGACAGCCGGTCAATGGCGCTTGGATCAGTGAGGGCGTTTCCTGCCTCTCCCGGCATCTTGGCGAACTTCGGAGCCTTCGCCGCAAGTTCCATGGCCTGCTGAGCGGCAGACTTCTCCTGAGATCGGCCCAAGGCACGCACAGCAGCGGAGCCGATAGCTCCCCCGATGGGTCCACCAAGTTTGGAGCCAGCGATACCCCCAAGGCGTTCCACTAGAGCCTGTCCGCCGCTGGTAGGTGCATCGGAGACCAAGGCCCTGAGGCGACGGGCCTTCTGGATGCCCTCAGCCACCGCCTCGCCTGCCGTGCTGCCATCGGCCAAGGCTGCAACGTCATCATCCGAGAGGATATGACGCTTCGCCATCGCCGCATTGAGGCGGGCCTTGACGCTGGGCGCAAGGTCCAAAGCCTTCACATCAGCAGTTGGCAGATAGCTGGCTTCCAGGTCGTCCAGACGGCTCAAGAGAGACTGTTGCTGGCCTTTGGTGAGCTTGCGGCGGGCACCGTTCCCTGAGCTGTCACGGACTACTTGCACGATCTTGTCCACATCACGGGAGACCGTCGCATCGGTAGCCGAATAGCGGTTCATTGCCTGCCGGGCCTCAAAGCGGGATTGTGCCAGCTTGGGGACCAATTTCTCAGCAACAGGCGACAGGGTGCGACCGGCGGCGGAAAGACCCAGTGCGGTCCCTGCGCCCATAGCTGCCCCGGTAGCTGCACCGTCCAGACGATCAGTGAGACCCCCTGTGTCACTCCCGGCACCATAGACGGCCCCGGACACAGCGCCTCCCTTCGCCTTTGCGACAAGCTGCGCCATGCGGGAGGCGTCAGTAATATCCTCCCCGGCGTGGAATGCCTTCGCGGCTCCTACGAGACCCCGACCAGCGGTTACAGCTTCGGAGGCAGCGCCGAACGGCAGGAGACCAGACGTAAGGCCTCCGGCCACATAGAAGCCGGGGTGTTCGTTAAATGCTGCGTCCTTATCGCCCCTGTAGGCTCCTACGTTAGCGTCATAGGCATCGGACAGGGAGGACCCATCCCAAACTGAGCGCTTCCCGATGCCAGGAATGACAGCGGCAAGGCCTGAGCCGATTTCGTCATCAAAGCCGAACGTAGCTCCATCCAGGGCACCAAGGCCGAACGCCTGAGAGCGGGAGGTTTGGTCAACGTGGGGGGCTTGGGGCTGCACAGGCTTAGGTGCCGGAGTTTTTCCATCATCCCTGTAGGAAATCGTTTCAGAGACCGGCTTCCCTGCATCCCTCTGAGAGACCCAATCCCTGAGGCCCTGAGGGTCTGCACTGTCTGCCCCATGTTGCTTCAGGAAGGCGAGCAAGTCCTCTGCTGAAGCCGTGTGGAGCATGGACTGATAGGCGGCCTCATCGGCTTGCGACAGGTGGCCGGTGGCGACGTTAGGGGCTGAGGCGCTTGAGGGAGCGACCGGCGGCTGTCCTTCAGGGTATCCATCGATCAGGAGGCGGATTGTGTTCTGTCCGCGTCCAAAGTTCCGCTGAAGCTGAGCGTCCAGGGCAGCGATACCTGCCTCACGCGTCGGGTAAGACTGGAAACCATTACCACTAGGGTTTTTCAGGTTGCCAACGTTGTTCGTGCGGGAGCCTTCCGTAAGGTTGTAGGCGTCCCGAAATGCCTGAAGCTGTGCAGGCGTGAGCGGGTCATCGATCCCGACGCCAAGCCGCTTGGAGATGGTCGCCATCTTGGTATCGACAATGCCATCGGGGTTGTCTCCGCCAAAGGAGGCGCGTGGGGTCAAGCCGCCAGTGTGACGGGGAGTGGCCGATGGTGCAGGCTCGCCGCCAGCCTCAGCGGCAATTTCTTCAACCGTATGCTGCTGTTCGGCAGGCGATAGATTGCGGAAAGAGCCGTCTAGTTCGACCTTCCCAACCCCGTCGATTTGAACGGTGACGGTGGACATAGGGGATGATTGCCCCCCGGAGAGGGAGGACTGATTGTTAGGCAAGTAATTGTTCCAATTGGAGTTAGACCCTCTCGTCCCTAGTGCGCACAGGGCTGCATGGAGAGGGCGTGGGGGGTTGGGTTAGGGTTGGATCAGGGACGCAAGCTCAGGGCTGGCGTAGTGCTGTAGGAGACGCTTCGCGACCTTCTCCCGTTCCTTGCGGGAGCCGGGGGTCTTTACGAAGGTAAGAGCCTCTAGGGTGGCCTCTGCCCCGGCATGATCGCCAGGAGCTATGAGACCGGCTCTGCGGAGACGAGAGACAAGCTCAGCGGCTTCCATGCGTGCAGCGGATTGAGCGACTGCGAATGCTTCTGAGGACCAACCGCGAGCTATGCCCTTGCGGCTCGGTCTCGCCATGTTTTTGGGGTCCCGCATCTTGGCGAGTTTCTTGGCGAGGGCCGTCCGTTCCTCAGGGCTGAGGTTAGACCATATGCTTCCCCGGACGCGGTTGCGTTCCTCAGGAGGTAGCAGGGAGGGAGCCGGGGGAGGCTGTGTGGCAGGGGCGGCTAAAGCCGTGGAGACGAACTCAGCGACCGATGCAGCTTTGGGGGCTGACTGTGGCCGCGAGCGGCGACGGGGAGGCGATGTGCAGGCGAATGATGGGATTGGGGGGTGGGGTTCCATAGGGTCTGGACTGTGGTGAAAATGAGGACTTGGAGAGGATGAAAGCCGCCTGCTGACTGCAACAGAGGCGGCAGGGGCGAGGGCTGTCCTTCTTAAATCAGGGGTTTATGTTCGCGCAGGCGATATAATGCCGCTTGTTCAACAAGTTACGCTGCATTTTGGGATCGCGCGAAAATGAACGCCTAGCGGGCAGTGTGTTGCACTCTGCGGGAATATCTGACTTTTATTCCCCTATCGTGGACATTCCCCCTGAGAGACCGGCTTTTCGATGAACTCAGGGATGGTCGAATTGAGGGTCGTGATGAGGGCATCCATGCCCCAGGCTCCAAGGTGAGGGTAGGCGTGGAAGGGATCAGGAGACACTCGCCTTTGGTCGGGTGAAGGCGTATCCTACCGCCGTCATGGCGCACGAACTGGACGGCATTCGGGGGAATGAGGACTGCCCGGCCTGTCGGGCGGAGTTCGTTGGGCTGTATAGAACATTGCGGCTTCAGAGGACTGCCGAATGTCCCGGCTGCGGAGAGACGATCAGGATTGAGGACGATACGGTTATCGGGAAGGTCCAGAGGCTCATTGACGAGGAAGGCCAGGACCCGGACAATCTCAGCGGGTGACGTAGCGAGACCATAGTGGTCAGTTATTTGGAACGACGCGACTGGCGGATTGAACGGACAGGGGCAGGAATGGACGACGCTCAGCTTCAGGCTCAGACAGAGGCTTACTACCTAGCACTCGGTCGCTTCATACACATGTTTGGCCGAGCAGAAGACTCCCTGAATGCAGAGATTGCGAGCCTAGCAGCCCACTCGCTCAAAGAATCGCCCAACGCTTTCAAGGTTTCTAGGGCGCTACTAGGGTCACAGACTCTGAAATTTTCCGCCGATACTTTAAAAATACTACTCAGGATTCTGAATTTCCCGAAACAACGTCAAGATGATGCTGGAAAAATTCTAGGTCAATTTTCTGAAATAGGTAAGATCAGAAATAAAATCGTTCACCATGGCGCTTACGGGATATTTGACAGCGATTACCGATCAGTTGGGCCGACTGTTGTTAAGGAAGACAAGGATCACAAACACTTTTATATCAATTCAAAAATCCTAAACGCAGCATCGCGCGATTTAGAAATAATTCCTACCCGCCTATCCATGTGCATAACCCCTGAAGTTAATCAAGCTGTCCTGAAAGCACCTGCGGACTACGTGAAAGATATTGTAGGCCCTTGGCATTATAAGCCTATGGACATCCTAAAGCCTCCCTCTTGAACTTACGAGGCTGAGCGCCTGTCTACCGACTGTCCCGACGAACAATGACCATGCGACCCGAGGTGTCTTTCGCAAGGTAGCGCCGCTGAATTTCCTCTAGCAGTTCCCTCTCGAAATCAGCCACCTCCCACATAGGGTCTTCACGACACAACGGGAAGAGGTTGTGCCCACCCGCCGCGGCGATCTCCAAAGCCCGCTTGGCCGTCTCCTGCCCGCGCACCTGCCGCAGATCCGGCCCCAACCGCCGCTCCGCCACCGCGCCGATCTCCGGCACCGCCAGCACCTGCAACCCGCGCAGATGGTTGAGGAGGCTGATCAGGTCCGGCGCCGCCAGCACCGGTACCCCGCTCGCCCACCCGGCCTCCGGCCCCTGCGCCGCCGGGCAGACCAGCCCCTTGCCCGAGGCCCCGGCATGAAGCGCCGCCAGCAGCACGCCGGGCGAAGCGATCACCCGCCCGTCGAGCGCCAGTTCCCCCACCGCCACGTAATCCGCCAGCAGTTCCGCATCGACCACCCCCATCGCCGCCAGCAGCGCCAGCGCGATCGGCAGGTCGTAATGCGCCCCCTCCTTGGGCAGGTCCGCCGGCGAAAGATTGACCACGATCCGCTTGGGCGGCAGCGCCAGCCCCAGCGAAGTCGGCGCCGACTGCACCCGCTGCCGGCTCTCGTTCACCGCCTTGTCCGGCAGGCCCACGACATGAAACCCCGGCATCCCCGGCGAGACCTGGCACTGCACCTCCACAGGACGCGCCTCCAGCCCGAGATAAGCCACCGTCGATGCCAGCGCGACCAACCCAGCCCCCTCGAAAACCGCCCGACTCCTAAAGTCATAGCGCAAATATGCAAATATACTTATTCCGTGCCGTGCTTTTCAGTTCCCTCCGGGCCGCCTATCATCACGCCATTCAAGGGACGGGACATCATCATGCGCAGACAGTTTTCGGCACTGGCTCTCCTAGGCGCCGCCTTCCCCGCTCACGCCGATTCCCCGGCGCCGCCGGCCCAGTCGGACGTCTCGCTGACCATCTACGCCAACAACCAGGCCCTTGTTCAGGACGTGCGCGCGATCGCCTTCCACGGCGGTCGGCAGCGCATCGAATTCCGCAACGTCTCCGCGCAGATTCGCGCCGAAACCGCCTCGCTCGCCGCCGGCGACCTGCAAGTCATCGAACAGAACTTCGACTATGACCTGCTCAGCCCCGCGAAAATCATGGAAAACGCCGTGGGAGAGACGGTGACCCTGGTCCGCACCAACCCCGCCACCGGCGCCGAGACCCGCGAAACCGCGAAGATCCTCGCGGCCAACGGCGGCGTCGTCCTCCAGATCGGCCCACGCATCGAAGTCCTGCGGGATGACGGCCTGCCGGTCCGCGTCATCTTCGAACGCGTGCCGGAAAACATGCGCGCCGAACCCACCCTCTCGGTCACGGTCGATGCCACCCCCGGCACCCGCCCCGCCACCTTGCGCTACCTCACCCCCGGCCTCGGCTGGCGCGCCGACTATGTCGCCCTGTTCGACGAGGCGAAGAACCAGATCGACGTGCAAGGCTGGGTCACCCTGACCAACAACTCCGGCACCACCTACCACAACGCCGCCACGGTGCTCGTCGCCGGCAACCCCCGTCTCATCAACCAGGGCTACCAGAGCTACCGCAATGACGCCCCGGACGACGAACCCACGCTGGCCGAAGCCGGCACCGAATCCGGCACTCGCGCCCGCTTGGGGGATTACTACCTCTACCCGCTCGCCGAACGCACCACCGTCGCCAACCTCCAAACCAAGCAGGTCAGCTTCCTCGACGTTCACGGTGCCCCCGCCACCCACGGCTACGAACTTCGCCTCAACTGGCTCCAGACCAGCGACCAGCCGATCAGCGCCGCCACCGTCTATCAGTTCTCGACCGGTGCGAAGGCCGGCCTGGGTGACCAGCTTCCCGCCGGCATCGTTCGCTTCTACCTGCGCGACGCCAAGGCCCAGGCCCAGTTCATCGGCGAACACGCGATCAGCCACACCCCGATGGGCTCCCGCCTGTCGATCGCCACCGGCGACGCCTTCGACGTGAAGGTCAAGCCCGTGGTCGAAAGCCGCACACGCCTCGCCACCGGCCACTGGCGCACCCAGACGCGCTACACCCTGACCAACGCGCTCCCCCGCCCGGTCACCGTGCGCCTGCTCCAGTCCGGCCTCTGGGCCACCGCCAAGATCACCGAAGAATCCCTGAAAAGCCAGCGCCCAGATGCCGAAACTGCCGAATGGCAGGTCCCCGTCCCCGCCAACGGCAAGACCGAACTGACCGCCACCTTTGACACCCGCTGGTAACCGAGATGCGCCCCCGCGCACTCCTGCTGGCCACTCTATTGCCGCTCCCGGCGAGCGCGCAGGCCATGCCTGACGCCACCGCCTCCCCCGCCAGCGACCGTTCGGTCACGATCTACCGCGCGCCGGGCCGCAACGGCGGCAGCCTCGCCCTCGATAACTTGCACGGCTTCGCGGTCATCACCGAAACCCGCACCGTCACGCTCCCGGCCGGCGAATCCCGCCTCCGCTTCACCGGCGTTGCGGACGGCATCGTGCCCGAAAGCGCCATCGTCTCCGGCCTCCCCGGCGGCGTCATCGAGAAGAACCGCGATGCCGCCCTGCTCTCCCCGTCAGCGCTGGCCCGCGCCACCGTCAACCGCGACCTCACCCTGACCCGCACCGACCGCCGCACCGGCAAGACCACCCAGACCCCCGCCCGCCTCATCTCCGCCGACGAGAACGGCATGATCTTCGCCACCGCCCAGGGCAACGAAGCCCTGCGCTGCTCCGGCCTCCCCGAAACTGTCCGCTTCACCGGCGGCACCGAAGGCCTCTCCGCCCAGCCGACGCTCTCCGTCCGCACCCGCACCGCCAAGCCCGTGCAGGCCCGCGTCACCCTCACCTACATCGCCGAAAACTTCGACTGGAACGCCCACTACATCGCCACAATCGCCCCGGATGGCCAGACCTTGACCCTCGCCGGCTGGATCACGCTGGCCAACGGCAATGGCCAGACCCTCACTGCCGCCCGTACCCAGGTCGTCGCCGGCGGCCTCAACCGCGCCTACCTCCAGCGCTACATCAACGCGCAGCCAAAAGTCGTCGCCCGCTGCTGGCCGATGCAGAATACCAGCCAGATCCCCGAAAAACCCGGCCGCCCCTATCAGCTCGTCCAACCTTGGCTCGGCGAACAGCCGGGATACGCCGGCGGTCTTGCCGACATCGTCGTAACCGCACAGAGACGCTCCGAACGCTTTCAGGCCGTCCCCATGGCAGTATCTGCCGCCCCGCCCCCGATGCCCGCCGTCGAACAACTCGGCGACCTCAAGCTCTACCGCGTCCCGCTGCCGACCGACATCCAGGCCCGCCAGATGAAGCAGACCCGCCTGCTCGACCGCGCCGGCGTCCGCTTCGAAGCCCTCCACCGCGCCGAACTCGCCCTCGCCCCCTGGCAGACCACCGGCAACCCCCAGCCCGCCACCCTCACCCTGCGCCTCGTCAACGACAAGACCCACGGGCTCGGCCTCGCCCTCCCCGCCGGCGCCGTCGTCGTCGAACAGCAGCAATCCGCCCAACCGATGCTGCTCGGCGAGCCCGACCTCCACGACACCGCGGAGGACGAGAAGATCGAACTCGAACTCGGCCCCTCCCCCGATGTCACCGTCGCCTGGCGCCGCACCGTCGTCAGCTCCACCGGCAGCACCGTCATCGCCACCCTCGCCAACGCCTCCCCCCGCCCGGCCATCGCCGAACTGCGCCTGCCCATCCCCGATGGCTGGACGCTGGCCCGCACCACCCTCCCCGCGCCAAAAGTCGATGGCACCCCCACCGTGCGCCTCACCCTCCCCCCCGGCAGCAGCCAACGGCTCGAACTGACCCTCACCCGCAGCTGAAGCCCGCACCTGAACCGGCCCGCCACACCTTGACTCGAATCGCCCTCCCCGGTATCGGCCCCGCTTCCCGCCGGACGCTCGCGCGTGCCCGGCACCATGTCTGTTTCGAATCTGAAGGTCTCGTCCCATGAAGCGCACTTTCCAGCCCAGCCGGCTCGTCCGCGCCCGTCGCCACGGCTTCCGCGCCCGCACGGCCACTGTCGGTGGCCGCAAGGTGCTGCGCGCCCGCCGCGCCCGCGGCCGCAAGAACCTCTCCGCCTGAGCGTTGATTCGCGAAATCCGCCGCAAGCGGATTTCGGTTCGGGAGCGGGCCGGTGCCGTTCTATCCGGAGCGAAGCTCCGGATCAGCCAAAGGCCCTCACGCGCCGGTCCGATTTCCTCGCCGCAAACCGGGGCCTGCGCGTGTCGCGCCCCGGTTTCGTCTTGTTGGCGAACCCCAATCCCGGCCTCGGCCTGCGCTTCGGCGTGACCGTCACCAAGCGCATCGGCAATGCCGTCGTGCGCAACCGGATGAAGCGCCGCTTCCGCGCCCTGGTCCGCGAACTGCTCCCGGCAAACGGCCTGCCGAACCACGACCATGTCCTGATCGGCCGCGAAACCGGCATCGAGCGCGACTTCGGCAAGCTGCGCGAAGAACTCCTCGCCGCCCTCTCCCGCGCCGCCGCCGGCAAGGGCGATCCGCCCCGCAAAGGCCCCCGCAAGCCGCCCCCGCGCAAATGAAGCAGGCCCTCATCCTCATCGCCCGCCTCTGGCAGCTCGGCCCCTCGCGCGTCCTCCCGCCGACCTGCCGCTACGCCCCGTCCTGCTCGGCCTACGCCATCGAGGCGCTGCGCAAGCACGGCACGATTAAGGGTGGCTGGCTCGCGATCAAACGTCTAATGCGCTGCCACCCTTGGGGAGGGCACGGATACGATCCGGTGCCCTGAAACCCAGGACCCTCGGGAATAGCAGCGAACAACCGGAAGACATCTCAGTGAACAACCAGCGCAACATGATCCTGGCGGTCCTGCTCACCGGCCTGCTGCTGTTCGGCTGGGATGCCGGCGTCCGCTATTTCTACCCGAACGCCTACAAGCCCCGCCCCAAGCCCGCCGCGACGGCGACCGCCACGCCGGACGCCGCGGCCAAGCCCACCCGCGAGGGCGGCCTGGCGAACGCGGCCGACCAGCGGGTCGAAGCCAAGGACCTCGCCAGCGCGCTCGCCGCGCCGACCCGCGTGCGGATTGCCGCCCCCGGCCTCTCCGGCTCGATCAACCTCGTCGGCGGTGTCGTCGATGACCTCGTCGTCAATCGCCACAAGGCCAACCTCAAGAAGGACAGCCCGCCCGAGCGCATCTTCTCTCCCGCCGGCACCCCGGCCCAGCACTATGCGCAGTTCGGCTGGGTCAATGGCGGCAGCGCGGCGCTGCCCAACGCCGGCACGATCTGGCAGGCACCCGCCGGTGCCAGGCTCACCCCCACCAGTCCGGTGACGCTCAGCTGGACCAACCCCACCGGCCAGACCTTCTCGCTGACTTACAGTATCGACGCCGACTACATGCTGACCGTCACCCAGAAGGTCGCCAATGCGGCGCCGGCGCCGGTCACCGCCCAGCCGTTCGCCTTCATCAACCGCACGGACAGGACCGCCAGCCTCGACAGCTGGAACATCCACTCCGGCCCGTTCGGCGCGTTCGACGAAAAGGTCTCCTTCGCCCCCAAGTACAAGGACGTCGTCAAGGCCGGCGAGCAGGCCAACGAGGGCACGACCAACTGGGTCGGCTTCACCGACATCTACTGGATGAGCGTCCTGGTTCCTGCCACCGATGCCCGTGCCTCCAGCACCTTCCGCTCGCTCGGCAACACGATCTACCGCGCCGACCTGGTTTACAGGAGCCAGTCCGTCGCCCCCGGCCAGCAGGCCGCGACCACCACCCGCCTGTTCGCCGGCGCCAAGGAAGCCAAGGTTCTCGATCGCTACGAGGAAGCCGGCATCCCCCACTTCAGCCTGGCGATCGACTGGGGCTGGTTCCGCTGGGTCGAGAAGCCGATCTTCCTGCTGCTGACCAAGCTCTTCGCACTGACCGGCAACTTCGGCGTCGCCATCATCCTGCTCACCATCATCGTGCGCGGCGTGATGTTCCCGATCGCCCAGAAGCAGTTCTCCAGCATGGCCTCGATGCGGGCCATCCAGCCCAAGCTCAAGGCGCTGCAGGAACGCTACAAGGACGACAAGCCCAGGCTCCAGCAGGAGACCATGGCGCTCTACAAGTCGGAAGGCGTCAACCCGCTCGCCGGCTGCATGCCGATCTTCCTGCAGATCCCGGTGTTCTTCGCGCTCTACAAGGTGCTGATGGTGTCGATCGACATGCGCCACCAGCCCTTCGCCCTGTGGATCAAGGACCTCTCCGCGCCCGATCCGCTGCACGTGCTCAACCTGTTCGGCCTGATCCCGTGGGATCCGCCGTCGTTCCTCGGCATCGGCGTGCTCGCCCTGCTGCTCGGCACGACGATGTGGGGCCAGTTCCGCCTCCAGCCGGCCGCACCCGATCCGGCCCAGCAGCAGGTCATGTCGATCATGCCGTGGATGATGATGTTCGTCATGGCCCCGTTCGCTTCGGGCCTGCTGATCTACTGGATCACCACCAACCTGCTCGTCATCGGCCAGCAGGCCTACCTCTACAGCCGCCACCCGCAGCTGCGCGCCATGGTCGAGAAGGAGCGGCACGACGTGATCGAAGCCGCCCACGCCAAGAAGTGAGCGATGTCCCGTCGCCCGCGCCGGAAGCCTTCGACCCCGAACTGGTCGAGCGCGCCCGTGCCCTGTTCTCCGGCCGCGCCGATTTCCTCCTCTCGGCCCCGGCGCTCAAGTTCATCCCCGAGCCGGAGGTCCCGGAAGTGGCGCTCGCCGGCCGCTCCAACGTCGGCAAGTCCTCGCTGCTGAACGCGATCACCGGCCGCAAGGCGCTCGCCCGCGCCTCGGTCACCCCGGGCCGCACCCAGGAACTGAACTTCTTCGAGATCGGCCAGCCGACGAAGTTCCGCCTGGTCGACATGCCCGGCTACGGCTTCGCCAAGGCACCGCCCGCCGTGGTCGAGAAATGGCGCCGCCTGGTGCGCGATTTCCTGCGCGGCCGCGTCGTCCTCAAGCGCACCCTGCTGCTGATCGATTCCCGCCACGGGCCGAAGCCGGTCGATGTCGAGATGATGCAGATGCTCGATGAAGCCGCCGTCGGCTATCGCCTGGTCCTGACCAAGGCGGACAAGGTCAAGGCCAGCGAACTCGAAGCGGTCCGCCTCGCCACGCAAGCCGAAGCCCGCAAGCACTCCGCCGCCTTCCCGCAGATCCACGTCACCTCGGCCGAACTCGGCATGGGCATCCCCGAACTGCGCGCCGCCGTCCTCGCCGACGCCGAAACCTGAGCCGTTCCGCGCCCCACGCGCGCCCGCCTCAGGAACTTCCGGCCCGCCCCGCAGGTTAGCCCGATGTCCGCCCACGCGGAAACAGGGAGACCTCGATGCCGGACGCCCACCCCGAAACCCGTGACGCCCATACCGAACTGCCCAGCCTCGCCGGCCGCCGCGCCGTCATAACCGGCGGCACCACCGGCATCGGCCGCGCCATCGCGGTGCTGCTGGCGAGCTACGGCGTCCGCGTGTTCGTCTGCGGCCGCGACCCGAAGCATCTCGACGACGCGCTGGTCCGCATCGGCAAGGTCGGGGAAGGCGCCGGCATTGCGCTCGACCTCGCCGAGCCGGGCGGTGTCGCGCGCCTGTTTGCCGCTGCCGACAAGTACCTCGGCGGCCTGGACATCGCCGTGATCAACGCCGCCATCACCGCCGACGCGCTCGCCGAAACCGCACCCGCCGATCTGCGCTACCAGATCGCCACCGATTTCACCGCCTATCTCGAATCGACCCAGGCCGCCGCGTCCCGCATGAAGGCCGGTGCCGACATCGTGCTGATCGGCTCGATGTCCGCCGTCTCGCGGATGCCCGGCTCGTCGATCTACGTCGCCGCCAAGGCCGGCATCCAGGGCTTCGCCCAGTCCTTGCGCAAGGAACTGGCCGAGCGCGACATCAAGGTCGGCCTGATCGAACCCGGTTTCACCGGTGCCGATTTCCAGCTCCCCGATTTCCCGCCCGAAAAGCAGGTCGAACTGATCCACCAGCACACCATGCTGCGCGCCGAAGACATCGCCGTGGGCGTCTACACCATGCTCGCTCAGCCGCGCCGCACCGCCGTCTCGCTGATGCGCATCGAAACCCGCCTGGACCACCCCTGAGGAGCTCATGACCCGGTTCCCCACCGATCGCCTCGTCCTGGTCCCCGACCAGATCGACCTCGCCCGCTCCCCGCTCGCCGGCCACCTCGATGCCGAAACCTATGTGTTGGGCGCCTTCAACCCCGGCCTCACCCGCCTGCCCAATGGCAACCTGCTGATGATGGTCCGCGTCGCCGAGGCGCTGCGCGAACCGATCCGCAACGGCCATGTCCACGCCATCCGCTGGGAAGCAGGCCGCTACGTCCTCGACGCCTGGCCGCTGGAATTGGTCGATACCGCCGACCCGCGCAAGTTCATGGTCCACGGCGGCGGCTGGCGGATCATGGCGCTGACCTCGCTGTCCTGGCTGCTCCCGGTCGAACTCTCGCCCGATGGCCTCGCCGTCGAACGGATCCACTACGACCGTGCCATCGCGCCGGCCCATTCCTTCCAGTGCTACGGGGTCGAGGACGCCCGCATCAGCCGGGTCGAGGGCCACTGGCTGATGACCACCTGCTCGGTCTCCCCCGAACGCCACTCGACCACGCTCTACTCTTCGGACAACGGCCTCGACTGGCGCTTCGAGGACATCGTGCTCGATCACCAGAACAAGGACATGCTGATCTTCGAAGGCCGCGTCGCCGGCCAGTTCTGGGCGCAGACCCGGCCCCTGGGCGATCTCTGGTTTGCCTATCCCCCCGGCAGCGAATGGCGCGCCGGCCCGTCGATCAACCTCGCCACCTCGCCCGATGCGCTCCACTGGAAGCCCCACTGCCGCCCCGGCATCCGCCCCCGCTCGGACACCATCGCCACCGCCCGCCTCGGCGGCGGCGCCCCGCCGATCCTGACCGAACACGGCTGGCTGACCCTGTGGCACGGGGTCGAACCCAAGGAAATCGTCGGCATCTACCGCACCTTCTGGTCCCTGCTCGACCCGCATGATCCCGGCAAAGTGCTCCACACCAGCCCCGACCCCCTGCTCGAAGCTGCCGCCGAACTGACCCGCCCTATCGAACACCAGCTATACCTGCGCGATGTCGTCTTCACCACCGGCATCGCCGACGGCGACCGCGCCGGAGCCCCCGGCCACTACATCGTCGCATCCGGCGAGAATGACCTCGCCTGCCGCATCACCCACATCCCGAAATCGACCTTCACCCCGGCGTAGCCGGTTCCCACCGTCCGCCGATCGCCGCGATCAGCGCCACCGTCGCCGTCTGCCGCGCTACCACCGAATTGACCCGCGCCGTGCGCGCCTGGTACGCCGCCGTCTGCGCGACGATCACCGCGGTAAAGTCGCTGGTCCCCGCCTCATACTGGTTGCGCGCGATCGTCTCGGCCCGGTCCGCCGCCACCGAAGCGGTCTCCCGCAAGGCCGCCTCGTCGCCATAGGCCGCCACACCTGCCAGATTGTCCTCGACCTGCTGGAACGCCACCAGCACCGTCTGGCGATAGACCGCCGCCGCCTGGTCGAACTGCGCCCGCGCCTGCGCCACCCGCGCGCTCCGGGCGCCGAAGTCGAGCAGCGTCTGCGCCGCCGTCAGCCCCAGCGACCAGACCGAGATCGGCGCCGCCACGAGATCGCCGATCGTCGTCGCGCTCAGGCTGCCGCCGGCGCTGAGGCCCAGTTGCGGAAACCACGCCGCCCGCTGGATGCCGATGCCGGCGTTGGCCGCAGCCACCCGCCGCTCCGCCGCCGCCACGTCGGGCCGCCGCTGCAACAGCGCGGAAGGCAGCACGCCGGGCACCGCCGGCACCCCTGCCCGCCACGCCGCCGGCGCCAGCGCGAAAGTCGATGGGTTCTCCCCCACCAGCATGGCGATCGCATGTTCCAGCACCGCCCGCTGCCGGTCGCTCTCGCGCCGGTCCGCCTGGGCATTGGCCAGCGAGGCCCGCGCGCTCTCGACATCCTGCCGCGAGACGGTCCCGGCGCGATACTTGTTGGTGCTGATCGTCAACGCCCGCTCGTAAGCCGCGATCGTCGCCGCCTGCAATTCCCGCTGGGCATCGATCCCGCGCAGCTGGAAATAGTCGCTCGCCAGCTCCGCCCGCGCCGAAAGCTCGGCATTGGCCAGGTCCCCGGCGCTCGCCTGCTCGCCGGCCCGCGCCTGGCTCACCGCGTTGCCCAGGCGCCCCCACAGGTCCGGCTCCCAGCTCGCCGAAAGGCTGGCAACAAACCGCTGGTTGCCGCTGCCGATAGTCGTCACCCCGCCGGTCGTGGTCGTCGTCGTGCCGCCGCCGGACCCGCCGGATTTTGTCGCGTTGAATCCGGCACCCACCGTCGGAAACAGCGCCGCCCGGCTCTCCTGGGTCAAGGCCCGCGCCGCCAGATAGGCCGCGCGATACTGCGCCACCGTCTGGTTGCTGATCGCCACCCGCGCGCAGAGATCGTCGAGCACCGGATCGCCGAACAGCCGCCACCACTCGCCCTTGGCGACGTCGTCCGCCGGCTGCCCCGGCACCCAGCCCGGCTGTTCCTTGAACGTCGCCGGTATCGCCACCGTCGCCGGCGGCCGATAGGCCGGCGCCAGGTTGCACCCCGCCACCGCCAGCGCCGCCACGCTCGCCAAAACACCACGCGCCATCATGCCGGTCGTCCTTCAGGTTGGTCCCGCCGCGCCAGCAAGCCCTCCCGCGCGCCCCGCCGCCGGAACCGGTCGAGCGCGAGATAGACCACCGGGGTCGTCAGCAGGGTCAGGAACTGGCTGGCGATCAGCCCGCCGATGATCGCGATGCCCAATGGCCGCCGCAGTTCCGCGCCGTCGCCGAAGCCGATCGCCAGCGGCAATGCCCCCAGCGCCGCCGCCAATGTCGTCATCAGGATCGGCCGAAACCGCAGGATCGAAGCCTCGCGGATCGCCGCCAGCGGTGCCAGCCCCCGCGCCCGCTCCGCATCCAGGGCAAAGTCGATGATCATGATCGCGTTCTTCTTGACGATGCCGATCAGCAGGATGATCCCGATCATCGCGATCAGGTCGAACTGCCCGCCGGTCACCACCAGCGCGAGCACCGCACCGACCCCGGCCGAAGGCAGGGTCGAAAGCACCGTCAGCGGATGGATCGCGCTCTCGTAGAGCACGCCGAGCACGATGTAGATCGTCACCAGCGCCGCGACGATCAGCAGCGGCATCGAACTGGTCGATTGCTGGAACACCTTGGCGCTGCCGCCAAACTCGCCATGCACCGTCGCCGGCAGGTGCAGCCCCGCCTGCAACTGCCGGATCACTTGGTCCGCCTGCCCGAGCGAGACCTTGGGGGGCAGGTTGAACGAGATCGTCGTCGAAGGCTCGGCATCGGTGTGGTTGACGCTGGCATCGGTCGATCCCGTCGCCCAGGACGCGATGGCCGAAAGCGGCACCATCGTCCGCACCGAGGTCGCCACCGCTGAACCCGCCGCCAGGCCCTGCCCCGCCTGGCCCACGCCTTGCGCCACCACCGGCGCGGCGCCGTTCAGCCCCGCCGGCACGTGGATGTTCGCCAGGGCATCGGGCGCCCCGTTGAACTGCGGCGCCGCCTCCATCACCACGTGATACTGGTTCAGGCCGGCATAGATATTGGCCACCTGCCGCTGCCCGAATGCATCGTACAGCGCCGCATCCACCGCCGTCATGCTCACCCCCAGCCGCGCCGCCGCATCGCGGTCGACCTTCACATAGACATTGGCCCCGGCATCCTGCTGGTCCGCATTCACATCCGTCAGCGTCGCCGTCTCCCGCTTCATCGCGTCGGTCAGCGCGATGGTCGCGCGCTGCAATTCCTCCGCCCGGTCGGCCTTCAGCACATACTGATAGGTCGCGTTGCTCTGCCGCCCGCCGACCCGCAGGTCCTGCACCGGATTGAGAAACGCGCTGACCCCGCTGATCCGTGCCAGCTTCGGCCGCAACCGCGCGATCACCTCGTCGATCGGCGGCCGCTCCCCGCGCGGTTTCAGCGAGGCAAACAGGAACCCGCCGCCCGCCCGGCTCCCGCCGGAAAATGCCACCACGGTATCGACCGCCGGGTCCGCCTTGATCACCCGCACGATGCGCCCCAGCTTGTCCTGCATCTCGGGAAAGCCGATGGATTGGTCCGCCCGGATGCCGCCCATCAAGGCGCCGGTATCCTGGTCGGGAAAGAACCCCTTCGGCGCGATGACGATCAGCCAGACATTGAGCGCCACCGTCCCGGCCAGCAGCACCAGCACCAGCCCCCGGTTGGCCAGCGCCCAGTCCAGGCTCACCGCATAGCGCGCCTCGGCCCATTCGAAACCTCGCCGCGCCGCCCGCATGACCCGCCCCTCGCGCTCCTCCCGCCCCAGCAGCCGCGCCGCCATCATCGGCGTCGCCGTCAGCGAAACCACCAGGCTGATCGCCACCGCCGCCGACATCGTCAGCGCGAACTCGCGAAACAGCCGCCCGACCAGCCCGCCCATGAAGATCAGCGGCACGAACACCGCGATCAGGCTCAGCGAGATGGACAGCACGGTAAAGCCCACCTCCCTTGCGCCCTGCAGCGCCGCATCGAGCGGTTTCATCCCCGCCTCGACATGGCGGCTGATGTTCTCGACCACGACGATGGCATCGTCGACGACGAACCCGGTCGCCACCGTCAGCGCCATCAGCGAGAGATTGTCGAGGCTGAACCCGGCGAGGTACATGACCCCCAGCGTGCCCAGCAGCGAAGCCACGACCGCAGCCGCCGGTATCAGCGTCGCCCGCCACGAGCGCAGGAACAGGCTGACCACCAGCACCACCAGCAGCGTCGCGATCAGCAGCGTCACCTCGACCTCGTGCAGCGAAGCGCGGATCGTGTTGGTCCGGTCGTTCGCAACCGAAAGCTTCACGTCCCCCGGCAGCGCCGCCTGCAAGGCCGGCAACTGCGCCTTGATCGCATCGACCGTGGCGACGATGTTCGCCCCCGGCTGCCGGGTAATGATGATCGGCACCGCCTTCTGCCCGTTGAACAGGCCCATGGTGCGGACATCCTCCGGCCCGTCCACCACTTCGGCCACATCCGCCAGCCGCACCGCCGCGCCATTGCGCCAGGCGATCACGATGTTCCGGTAATCGGCCGCCTTCCGCCCCGGCGAATTGGAATAGATCTGGAACGCGCCGCCGCCGGCATCGACCACCCCGCGCGGCCGGTTGGCGCTGGCCGATTGCAGCGCCGTGCGCACGTCCTCCAGCGCGATCCCCGCGCGCGACAGGGCGACCGGATTGAGCTCGACCCGCACCGAAGGCAGCGCCGCCCCGCCCAGCTCGACATTGCCCACCCCCGAGACCTGCAGCAGCTTCTGCGCGACGATGGTCGAAACCGCGTCGTAGATCTCGCTCGGCGAATGGGTCTTCGAGGTCAGGACCAGGATCAGGATCGGCGCATCCGCCGGGTTCATCTTGCGATAGCTCGGGTTGGTCCTCAGCGTCGCCGGCAGGTCGGCACGGGCGGCATTGATCGCCGCCTGCACGTCGCGCGCCGCCCCGTCGATGTCGCGCGCCAAGTCGAACTGCAAGGTCACCCGCGCCGAGCCGACCCCGGAGGTGGAGGTCATCTCGGAAACCCCGGCAATCGTCCCCAGCCGGTGCTCCAGCGGCGCCGCCACCGTCGCCGCCATGGTCTGCGGGCTGGCCCCGGGCAGGTTCGCCTGCACGACGATCGTCGGAAAATCGACCTGCGGCAGCGGCGCCACCGGCAGATTGAAGAACGCCGCCACCCCGGCCAGCATCAGGCCGATGGTCAGCAGCAGCGTCCCCACCGGCCGCCGGATGAAAGGCGCCGAAAGGTTCAAGTCCCCTGCGCCTCCGGCCCCAGAAGCGCCGGCGCCTTGCGTTCCCGCCGCTCCCGCCAGTGCTCGAACGCCAGGAAGATCACCGGCGTGGTGAACAGCGTCAGCGCCTGGCTGACCACCAGCCCGCCGGCAATCGCGATGCCCAGCGGCTGGCGCAGCTCATGCCCCATGCCGCCGCCGAAGATCAGCGGAATCGCGGCAAACAGCGCGGCAAACGTCGTCATCATGATCGGCCGGAACCGCAGCAGCGCCGCCTGCCGGATCGCATCATGCGGCGCCGCCCCATGCTCGCGCATCGCGTCGAGCGCGAAGTCGATCATCATGATCGCGTTCTTCTTGACGATGCCGATCAGCAGCACGATGCCGATGATGCCGATCACCCCCAGCCCCCAGCCGGTAATCCACAGCGCCAGTACCGCGCCGATCCCCGCCGACGGCAGGGTCGAAAGGATCGTCACCGGGTGGACGAAGCTCTCGTAGAGCACGCCGAGCACGATATAGACCACCACCACGGCGGCCATGACCAGCCAGAACTCGTTGGCCAGCGAAGCCTGAAAGGCGCCGGCCGCCCCGGAAAAATCGAGGTTGATCGCGGGGGGAACGCCGATCTCCCGCGCCACCTCCCGCACCACCGAGACCGCATGGCCGATGGTCGTGCCACCCGCGAGGTCGAAGCCGATGGTCGCTGCCGGAAACTGCCCGATCCGCGAGACCACCAGCGGCGCCGTGCTCTCCCGGATCGTCGCCACTTGCGCCAATGGCACCGCCCCGCCACTCGCCACCGGAATATACAGCTGCCCCAGCCCCTGCGGCCCGACCAGCATGTCCGGCCGCGCCTCCAGGATCACCCGGTTCTGGCTCGACTGCGTATAGATGGTGGAAACGATCCGCTGCCCGAACGCGTCATAGAGCGCATTGTCCACCGCCAGCGCCGAAAGCCCCAGCCTGGCCGCCGCATCCCGATCGATATCAACGATCACCGCCGCGCCGCGCCCAAGCGCATTGGCGTTGACATCGCTCAGCTCGGAACGCTTCGCCAGCGCCGCCGCCAGCTTCGCCCCCCAGTCCGCCACCTGGTTCTCGTCCGCCCCTTCGAGCGCGAACCGATAGGCCGTGGTCCCGCTCTCGGTATCGATGGTCAGGTCCTGCACCGGCTGGAGATAGAGCGAGACCCCGGCGATGTCCGCCGCCCGCTCCCGCAACCGCGCCATGACCGTGGCCAGCCCGTCCCGCTCGTCCACCGGCTTCAGGTTGATCGTCAGCCGCCCCTGGTTCAGCGTCGGGTTCTCCCCGTCGACCCCGATGGAACTGGCCACGCTCGCCACCGCCGGATCGGCGATCAGGGCCGCCGCCACCTGCTGCTGGCTCGCCGCCATCGCCGCAAACCCGGTGTCCCTGGCCGAAACCGTCGTCGCCATGATCTGCCCGGTATCTGCCACCGGAAACAGGTTCTTCGGAATCACCCAGAACAGCAGCGCCGTCAGCGCCAGCGTGCCGGCGAATACCACCATTACCAGCCGCCCGCGCGCCATGACCCGGTCCAGCCACCCGGCATAACGCTCCGCCAGCCGGTCGAACCACCCCATGGTCTTTTCCGCGATGGCAAATTTCCGCTCCTGATGCCCCGGTTTAAGCCACCGCGCCGCCAGCATCGGCACCAGCGTCAGGGCCACCACGGCGGACAGCCCGATCGTCGCCGCCAAAGTCACGGCAAACTCGCGAAACAGCCGCCCGACGACATCGCCCATGAACAAGAGCGGGATCAGCACCGCGATCAGGCTCACCGTCAGGCTGACGATGGTGAAGCCGATCTCGCTCGCCCCCTTCAGCGCGGCGGGAAACGGCGCCATCCCGTCCTCGACATGCCGCGCGATGTTCTCCAGCACGACGATCGCGTCATCGACCACGAACCCCGCGGCAATCGTCAGCGCCATCAGCGAGAGGTTGTTGATCGAAAACCCCATCGCCCACATGCCGGCAAACGCGCCGACCAGCGACAGCGGCACCGCGATCGAGGCGATGAACGTCGCCCGGATCGAGCCGAGGAACAGGAAGATCACCCCGGTCACCAGCAGGACCGAGAGCACCAGCTCGAACCGCACATCGGCGACAGACGAGCGAATCCCCTCGGTCCGGTCGGTCAGCAGCGTCACATGCACGTCCGCCGGCAGTTGCGCCTTCAGGTCCGGCAAGGCCGCCTTGATCGCGTCGACCGTGCCGATGACATTCGCCCCCGGCTGCCGCTGCACGTCGACGATCACCGCCGGCTTGCCGTTCATCCACGCCGCCAGCCGCGTATTCTCGGTCGAATCGACCACCTCGGCGACGTCGGAAAGCCGCACCGGCGCCCCGTTCTGCCACGCCAGCACCAGCGCCCTGTACTCCGCCGCCGACCCCAACTGGTCATTGGCATCGATCGTCCACGACCGCGTCGGCCCGTCGAAACTGCCCTTGGCGGCATTGGCATTGGCGCTGGCGATCGCCGTCCTGATCGATTCCAGCGAAAGCCCATGCGCCGCCAGCGCCGGCACGTTCGCCCTGATCCGCACCGCCGGCCGCTGCCCGCCCGACAGCGAGACGAGGCCTACCCCCGAAACCTGCCCGATCTTGTTGGCGAACTGCCGCTCGACGATCGCCTCGACCTCGCCCAGCGGCCGCGTCGCCGAAGTCAGCCCCAGCGACAGCACCGGCGCATCGGCCGGATTGACCTTGGCATAGATCGGCGGCGCCGGCAGGTCGCTCGGCAGCAGCGTGCCGGCCGCATTGATCGCCGCCTGCACCTCCTGCTCGGCGACATCGAGCTGCAGCCCGAGGTTGAACTGCAGGGTTATCACGCTCGCCCCGGCCGAACTCGCCGAGGTCATCCGCGCCAGCCCCGGCATCTGCCCGAACTGCCGCTCCAGGGGCGCTGTCACCGTCAGCGCCATGACATCGGGACTGGCGCCGGGATAGAGCGTCCGCACCTGGATCGTCGGGTAATCGACCTCGGGCAAGGCGGACAACGGCAGCGAGCGATAGGCGATCAGCCCCGCCAGAAACACCGCCACCATCAGCAGCGTCGTCGCCACCGGCCGCAGGATGAACGGCCGCGACGGCCCGCCACCCTCCGGCAAGGCCTCCGGTTCGGCCGTCTCAGCCACCCTGCGAACGCCGCCGCTGCCCGCCCGCACCCCGCTGCCCGCCGGCCTGGCCCGGCAAGCGCACCTGCGCCCCGTCCTCCAGCCCGTCGGCCCCGGCGCTGACCACCGTCTCGTCGCCCTTCAGGCCCGAAAGCACCGCCACGTCCTGCCCCAGCGCCGGCCCCAGCTTCACCACCGTCAGCTTCACCGTCCGGTCCGGCCTGAGCACGAAGACGAAATCGCCCGGCTGCCCGTGCCGCACCGCGCTCACCGGCACGACAACCGCCTGCCGCAAGGTATCGACCAGCATCGTCACATTGACGAACTGGTTGGGAAACAGCCGCCCGTCGCCATTGGCGAACCGCGCCTTGGCCTTGACCGTGCCGGTCGCCACGTCGATCACGTTGTCCAACGTCAGCAGGCTCCCCCTGGCGATCTCGCGGGTCGCCGACTGGTCCGTCACCGTCACCGGCACGCCGCTTCCCGCCACCTGCACATGCCCGAGCTGAGTCTGTGGCAGCGAGAACACCACGTCGATCGGATCGACCTGCGTCACCGTCGCGATCCCGTTGGTCGCCCCGGGCGTCACATAGTTGCCGATGTCGGTCTGCCGCAAACCGATCCGCCCGGTGACCGGGCTCGCCACCGAAGCATAAGCCCGGTTCAGCTTCGCCGTGCCGAGACTGGCCTTGTCCGCCGCCACCGTCCCGCGCAACTGCCGCACCGTCGCCAGCTGCTGGTCCACCTGCTGCCGCGCGATCGAATCCTGCCGCAGCAACTGCTGGTATCGCGCCAGGTCCGTCTCCGCGCCCGCCAGTTGCGCCGCATCCTTGGCCAGCGTGGCCTGCGCCTGCGCCACCGCGAGGTCCAGCGGCCGCGGGTCGATCAGCGCCAGCTGCTGCCCCTTGCGCACGATCTGGCCCTCGCGGAAATTGATCGCCACCAGATTGCCCGCCTCCTGCGAACGCACCGTCGCCGTCACCAGCGGCGTCACCGTGCCCAGCGCCGTCAACATGACCGGCACGTCCGCCCGCCGTGCCTTGGCCACGGCCACCGGCGCCGGCGGCCGCCCGCGCTGCTGCTTGCCGGAAGACCCGGCAATCGTCCGCGCCAGCACGCCCGCCAGCACCAGCCCGCCGACAATCAGCAGCAACCACACCCAACGCCGCCGACGCACCGGCTTCGTCTCGACATTCTCCGTCACGCTCTGGTCCAAGGCGAGCAACACTCCACAGCCGAACGGGCAACACCGGCATCGTCCGGCCCGCCTATGGTACAAACCTGCACATGCAAACGCATGAACCGGCGCTTTGGATCAAACCGCAAATTGTATCCTTCGGCCCTGCCCCAATGGACAGGGTATCCGCCTGTTCCTGCTGCACGCCATGGCCTGTCGCTCCCCTCGCCGCAGGGAACGCCTCACGTCAGCGCCTGAACCGCACGCCCGCCGCCCAGAGCGCCGCCCAGATCAGCAGCGGCTGCGCCAGCAGCCTCGGCACATGATAGAGCAGCCACGCACCGTGGCCCGGCTTGGCCATGTCCAGCATCATGTGGTGAAAATTCGCCGGCCATACGCACAGCGCATAGAGCGCCAGCCCCCAGCCGCCGGCCCGCCGCAACCACGGCCAGCGCCCTTGCGCCAGCGCCGCCGCGCCGAGCAGCTCCGCCACCCCGGTCGCCAGGACCACCGGCCCCGGCCAGGGCACCCAGCCCGGCACGATGCCGACGAACGGCCTCGGCATGGCCAGATGCAGCACACCGGCGAGCCCGTAGAAGATCACCAGCACCTGGCGAAGAAAGCGCCGTCGCGGCGCCTCCCCATTGCCACCGCCGTCGCGGCGCAAGCGCAAAGGCCGCGCGGTCACCAGCGGTGGCTCGTCATCGAACAGCGCCATGGTCTAGCGGCGCATCCCCGCATCGGCCCGCCGCCCGTCGCGCGACAGCGAGAGCCGCTGGTCCGCGCGGCTCCCGCTGTGCACCGGCGGCACGGGCGGGACATGGCAACCCGCCGTGCCGGAAACGCGGTGCGTCCATCCGGCCGGAGCCGAACCTCCGTCGCCAGCCCAGGCCTGCATCGTCAGCCCTTCGGCACCCGGCGATAGGGCACGAAATCATTGAGCGAGATCACCCCGTTCTGCATATGGGTCGCAGGGTCGAGCGTGCGGACGATATCCACCCGGCACAGCTGGCTGAGCGAAGTGGTGAAGGTGATGATATCGCCGGACCGCAGGAACTGGGGGTTGCTCGGCCGGTTCACGTAGATCACCTGCCCATCGCCGAACACCACCGCAGTGCGGTCGATGATCCGGCTCGAGGTCGAAGCACCGCGCAGCTGGATGCAGCTGTCCGGCTTCTCCGCCACCCGGCCGGCGAGCAGCTTGGCCAGCTCTTCCTCGCCGCGCGCATTGGTCGGCGTCCCGGCCTGGGCCGCAACGGACAACCCGGCCAGCGCCAGCGCGCCAAGCACTTTTGACAAACGACGCATGGGCAAACCTCCGGTTCATCTTGTCATTTCGAGGATCGGAGCAAACCATGGCATGGCCGGCCTGAACCGGGCCTGACTGCAATCCCTGCCCGGACGCGCCCGCGTCAGGCCGTCCCGCCGACCGTCAGCCCCTCGATCAGCAGCGTCGGCTGGCCGACGCCCGCCGGCACGCTCTGCCCGCCCTTGCCGCAGACGCCGACGCCTTCGTCCAGCGCCATGTCGTTGCCGATCCCGGTCACCCGGGTCAACACGCTCGGCCCGTCGCCGATCAGCGTCGCCCCCTTGATCGGCGCACCCAGCTTCCCGTTCTCGATCCGGTAGGCCTCGGTGCAGGAAAACACGAACTTGCCGCTGGTGATGTCCACCTGCCCGCCACCGAAGCTCTTGGCATAGATGCCGTTCTTCACCCGCGAGAGCAGTTCGGCGGGGTCGTCGCTGCCGCCGCGCATGAAGGTGTTGGTCATGCGCGGCATCGGCGCATGGGCATAGGATTCGCGCCGTCCGTTGCCGGTGGGCGCCACGCCCATCAGCCGCGCATTGAGCCGGTCCTGGATATAGCCCTTGAGGATGCCATCCTCGATCAGCACGTTCTCCTGGGTCGGCGTCCCCTCGTCGTCGATCGACAGCGAGCCGCGCCGTCCGGGAAGCGACCCGTCGTCGATCACCGTCACCCCCGGCGCCGCCACCCGCTCGCCGATGCGGCCGGAAAACGCGCTCGTCCCCTTGCGGTTGAAATCGCCTTCCAGCCCATGGCCCACGGCTTCGTGCAGCAGCACGCCCGGCCAGCCCGGCCCACACAGCACGGTCATCTCGCCGGCCGGCGCCGCCACGCTGTCGAGGTTGGTCAACGCCTGCGACAGCGCCTCGTCGATCGCCCGGTTCCAGGTCGCCGGCTCGAACAGGTCGTCATAGAGCCGCCGCCCGCCGATCCCGAACGAACCCGTCTCCCGCCGCCCGTTCTGCTCGGCGACGATGGACACGTTCAACCGCACCAGCGGCCGCACATCGAGCAATGGCCCCCGCCCGTCGAAATCGTCGGCCCGGACGATCTCCACCACCGACCAGCTCGCCGAAAGACTCGCCGAAACCTGCGCCACGCGCGGATCGCGCGCCCGCGCCGCCGCATCGATCGCCTCCAGCAGCGCCACCTTCCGGGCGAACGGAATCGCATCGAGCGGGCTGGCATCGGTATAGAGATGCCGGTTCGAAGCCCGTGGCGCCGCCGCCATCGGGCCGGTCGCCGGGTCCAGCAGGCTCAGCGTCTCGCCCGCCCGCGCGATCGCGCTCGCGGAAATCTCGTTGCCATGGGCGAACCCGGTCATCTCCCCGGAAACCCCGCGCAGCCCGAACCCGGCATCGCGCGAATAGTCAGCGGTCTTCAGCCGCCCGTCGTCGAACCCGAACGCCTCGCTGGCGACGAACTGGAGATAAAGCTCCCCGTCATCGCACCGCGCCAGCGTCCGCCGGGCCAGCTCCCGGGCCTCGTCAGGGTTCAGCAATCCGGGGCGATAGAGCAGCGAGCGCGGGTCGGTATGAGCATCCATCCCCCCGATATAGGGCAAGACTTCCGCAAAGCCAGCCTTCCCCCCGCGCGCGCAGGGCGCATAATTGTCTGGCGCGTCCCGGCCTCTGCGTGAACCCGAAGTTTTCGCTGTGTCGCGGGTTCGCGCAGAGGGCGCAAAGGAACGGAGACCGCAAAGGCGTCGCGCCGCGTCTCCCGTCGCGCGCCGAGGATCGTCAAAAATTTCGCGGGTCCAGGGACCTCAGGTCCCTGGCGGGTGCAGGGCAGCGCCCTGCAATCCTACAGATGCGCGCTGTTCGAGGACTCGTGGTGATCCTCGCCGGCCAGCACGAACCGCTTGTCGCAATAGCCGCAATCGACGTAGCCTTTCTCGTCGATCTCCAGCCACACGCGCGGGTGTCCGAGCGCCGCCGGCTTGACCGCGCCGAACGCGCGGATGCCGCCGGCACCATCGCAGGACACGCGGCGGCTATGGACGGTGATGCTCTCGGGTGCGTCGCTCATGCCCGGCCAATACTACCGCGACCGCCGGCTTGCAATGCGCTGCTGCCGCCCCCAATACCCGCGCCATGACGATGCCCCCCGCCATCTCGATCCGCAGTCTCGTCAAACGCTACGCCCCCGCCGGAAAGGGTGCCGAGCCCAAGCTGGCGCTCGACGGCGTCAGCTTCGATGTCCCCCAGGGCTCGATCTTCGGCCTGCTCGGCCCCAACGGCGCCGGCAAGTCGACCCTGATCAACATCCTCGCCGGCCTCGTGTCCAAGACCGCCGGAGAGGTCGCGATCTGGGGTTTCGATATCGACCAGGATCGCCGCAATGCCAAGCGCGCCATCGGCATCGTCCCGCAGGAAATCGTCTTCGATCCGTTCTTCACGCCGTATGAAGTGCTGGAAAACCAGGCCGGCTTCTATGGCGTGCCGAAATCCGCCCGCCGCAGCGCCGAGCTCCTCGCCGCCGTCCACCTGTCGGACAAGGCCCGCGCCTATGCCCGCACCCTCTCGGGCGGCATGAAGCGCCGCCTGCTGGTGGCCAAGGCGATGGTCCATTCGCCGCCGGTGCTGGTGCTCGACGAACCCACCGCCGGCGTCGATGTCGAGCTGCGCCGCCAGCTCTGGGAACTGGTCACCCGCCTCAACCAGGAGGGCGTCACCGTCGTCCTCACCACCCACTATCTCGAAGAAGCCGAGCAGCTGTGCGACCGCATCGCCATCATCGATCGCGGCCGGCTGATCGCCGACAAGCCCACCCGCGAGCTCGTCGCCATGGCGCGGGAAAAGATCGTCGTGCTGACCCTGGACCGCGAGCCGGACTCATTGCCCGCCCACCCGGCCTTCCTCAAGTGCCGTCCCGCCGGCGAACGCACGCTCGAGATCACTTACGACAAGGACCGCACCACGGCGGGCGAAATCCTCTCGCTGGTCCAGGCCCAGGGCCTCGCCATCGTCGATGTCACCACCCGCGAAGCCGATCTCGAGGATGTCTTCGTCAGCCTCACCACGCGGACCTGAAACGCGGCGGCCGAAGTTCGTTCAGCCCGGTTCTCCCGGCGCGGCCCGCTGCTCGCGTGCCTCCATCCAGTCGGCCACCCAGCGCCCATGTTCCCGGCGCCGCAAAGGCCGCTCGCAGGTCCGGCACGGGGCGACGTAATTCAGCCCGTCCCACCGCGCCCGGCGCCGGTGCGGCCGGTGCCAGTTCAGCTTGCACAACAAGGAATGCAACGCACGCATATCCGCGACTCCAAGACCGGCCCTCGCTTCCGCAAGTCCGAAACCCGGGCATCCTCGCTGCGACGATTCGATCCGTCGTCCTGTAATACGTACATATCCCTATTCCGTTTCAATCGAAAGACCGACAGGGTCGCAATCTGTCGCTTTCCAAACCTCTCCGGATCGGCAAAAGCGTGGAGCGATGAACCGAAACCCGCCTGCCCGGCCCGCCCATGCGCGCTGACGTCGTCATCGTCGGCTCGGGTGCAGCCGGCCTCACCGCCGCCCTCGCGCTGGCCGAACAGCACAAGGTGCTGGTCCTCGCCAAGGGCAGCCTCACCGGCGGCTCCACCGCCTGGGCGCAAGGCGGCATCGCCGCCGTGCTCGGCACCGGGGACACGTTCGAGGACCATATCCGCGACACCATGGTCGCCGGCGCCGGGCTCAACCGCCAGGAAACCGTCGAATTCGTCGTCGAACGCGCCCCCCACGCGATCGAGCGCCTGGTCGAGCTCGGCGTCCCGTTCAACACCGAGGCCGGCACCCTCCACCTCACCCGCGAAGGCGGCCACTCCCACCGCCGCATCGTCCACGTCGACGATGCCACCGGCCAGGCGGTCCAGCAGGCGCTGCTCAGCGCGGCGGAAAAGCACCCCAACATCACCCTGCTCCCCGGCCAGACCTGCATTGATCTCATCACCGGCCGCCACGAACTGCGCTACTCCGGCTCCGGCCGCGTCTGGGGCGTCTACGCGCTGGACGAAGCGACCGGCCGGGTCGAAGCCCACACCGGCCGCGCCACCCTGCTCGCCACCGGCGGCGCCGGCCGCGTCTACCAGTTCAGCACCGCACCGCGCGGCGCCACGGGGGACGGCATCGCCATGGCCTGGCGCGCCGGTGCCCGCGTCGGCAACATGGAAATGATGCAGTTCCACCCGACCTGCCTCTACCATCTCGACGTCAAGAACTTCCTGATCACCGAAGCCGTGCGCGGCGAAGGCGGCCGCCTGCTCAATCCGCGCAGCGGCAAGCGCTTCATGGCGTTCTATGACAGCCGCCTCGAACTCGCCCCGCGCGACGTCGTCGCCCGCGCCATCGACGCCGAAATCAAGCGCTTCGGCCTCGATTACGTCCACCTCGACATCAGCCACCTCGACCCCGATTTCGTCCGTGGCCACTTCCCGACGATCCACGAAAAGCTGCTCGGCCTCGGCATCGACATGACCCGGCAGCCGATCCCGGTCGTCCCCGCCCAGCACTACACCTGCGGCGGCGTCGTCATCGATCTCGCCGGCCGCACCGATCTCCCCGGCCTCTACGCCGCCGGCGAATGCACCGAATCCGGCCTCCACGGCGCCAACCGCCTCGCTTCCAACTCCCTTCTCGAATGCTTCGTCTTCGGCGAAGCCGCCGCCGCCGACATCCTCGATTGCTGGGACAGCTTCGACGAACCCCCGCCGGTCCGCCCGTGGGACGAAAGCCGCGTCACCAACTCCGACGAGGAAGTCGTCATCAAGCAGAACTGGACCGAGATCCGCCGCTTCATGTGGAACTACGTCGGCATCGTCCGCACCACCCGCCGGCTCGAACGCGCCCAGCACCGCATCAAGCTCCTGTTCGAGGAGGTCAACGACTACTACGGCCACTTCCACGTCTCGACCGACCTGATCGAACTGCGCAACCTCCTGCAAAGCGCCGACCTCATCGTCCGCTCCGCCCTCAAGCGCCACGAAAGCCGGGGCCTCCATTTCACCCTCGACTATCCGCAGACCCTGCCGGACGCGAAGGACACCATTCTCGTCCCCTGAGCAAGGAACCGCCGTCCCCTGAGCCGGTTGGGCACTTGATCCCTCCCGGCACAGGAACTGGCAACATGGCGAAGCGCGGCAAGACTTCCAGCGAGACCACCGGCAACGGCGGCGAAACCCACCAACACGTCCCCCACGATGCCGACCACACCGATGCCGCCGCCCACCTGACCACCAACCAGGGCATCCGCGTCGCCGACAACCAGAACAGCCTCAAGGCCGGCGCCCGTGGCCCCACCCTGCTCGAAGATTTCGTCCTGCGCGAAAAGATCTTCCACTTCGACCACGAGCGCATCCCCGAACGCATCGTCCACGCCCGCGGCTCCGGCGCCCATGGCGTGTTCGAATGCACCGCGCCCATCCCCGAACTGACCCGCGCCGGCCTGCTGACCGAAAAGGGCAAGCAGACCCCGGTCTTCGCCCGCTTCTCCACCGTCGCCGGCGGCGCCGGCAGCGTCGACACCCCGCGCGACGTGCGCGGCTTCGCGGTCAAGTTCTACAGCGACGAAGGCGTGTGGGATCTCGTCGGCAACAACATCCCCGTGTTCTTCATCCAGGATGCGATCAAGTTCCCCGATCTCGTCCACGCAGTGAAGATGGAGGCCGATCGAGGCTACCCCCAGGCCGCCACCGCCCACGACACGTTCTGGGATTTCATTGGCCTGATGCCCGAATCGATGCACATGATCATGTGGGCCATGTCGGACCGCACCCTGCCCCGCTCCCTGCGCACCATGGAAGGCTTCGGGGTCAACACCTTCCGCCTGGTCAACGAAGCCGGCGAAGGCAAGCTCGTCAAGTTCCACTGGAAGCCAGTCCTCGGCATCCAGTCCACCACCTGGGACGAAGCGGTCAAGATCGCCGGCGCCGACCCGGACTTCCACCGCCGCGACCTCTTCGAAGCCATCGACAGCGGCAGCTTCCCCGCCTGGGACCTCGGCGTCCAGGTGATCGACGATGACTGGGCAGCCAAACAGCCCTACGACATTCTCGACGCCACCAAGCTCATCCCCGAGGAGGACATCCCGGTCCGCATCGTCGGCCGCATGACGCTGAACCGCAACCCGGACAACTTCTTCGCCGAAACCGAACAGGTCGCCTTCTGCCCGGCCAATGTCGTCCCTGGCGTCGATTTCAGCCACGACCCCTTGCTCCAGGGCCGCCTGTTCTCCTACCTCGACACCCAATTGAAGCGCCTCGGCTCTACCAACTTCCACCAGCTGCCGATCAACGCGCCGAAATGCCCGGTGATGAACTTCCAGCGCGACGGCCACATGCAGATGGTCGTCCCCCAGGGCCGCGCCAACTACGAACCCAACAGCCTCTCGCAGGTCAACGAACCCTCCGGCCCGCGCGAATGCCCCGCCACCGGCTTCACCAGCTTCCCCGCCATCGAGCGCCCGGAGGAGGAAGGAAAACTCCGCCTCCGCCCCGAGCTCTTCGCCGATCACTATTCGCAGGCCCGCCTGTTCTACCGCTCGCAGACCCCGATCGAGCAGGCCCACATCGCCACCGCGCTCGTGTTCGAACTGTCCAAGGTCAATCTCGAACACGTCCGCACCCGCGTCCTCTCCCGCCTGCTCAACATCGACGAGGATCTCGCCACCCGCGTCGCCGACGGCCTCGCCATGCCGCTGCCCGAAGCCGCCCCCGCCGCCCGCGCCCCCGTCGACATGGAACCGTCCCCCGCGCTCTCCATCCTCAAGCACGGCCAGCCGCCGCTGACCGGCCGCAAGATCGGCCTCCTGTTCGCCGAAGGGTCAGACAAGGCCGCCATCGAAAAGCTCCAGGCCGAACTCGAACAAGCCGGCGCCACCGTCATGCTCGTCTCCCCCAAAGTCGGCGAGCAAACCCTCAAGGGCGGCACGCTCAAGGCCCACGGCCAACTTGCCGGCAGCCCCTCCGTCCTGTTCGACGCCGTCGCCTCCATCGTCATGCCCGACGCGGCCGAACGCCTCGCCCGGGACTCCGCCGCCAAGCAATGGTTCATGGACGCCTGGAGCCACGCCAAGACCATCGGCGCCTGCCCGGCCACACAGAAACTGCTCGCCTCCCTCGGTATCGAAGCGGACGAAGGCATCGTCGAAATCGCGCAGTTCGCCTCGGTCGCGCCCGCTCGCCACTGGGATCGTGAACCGAAGGTGCGGATGCTGGCATAATAACAAGGAAGGGAAGGCCGGGGATTTACCATCCCCGGACCCCAGTAAACCTTTCCCGGATATAAGCCCGCCACCTAGCGCACGCCCCCAAGCGCCGCAGGCTTTAAATCCGCTTCGCGGAAGCACGTCCGCCGAGCGGCGCACAACGCAAAAGGCCACAGGGGTCCGGGGATGGTAAATCCCCGGCCTTCCCTTCTTCCTGCCTTCCTGAATCCCGCTTACTTCACCACCCGCAGATGCGGCCGCGCACGCGGCGACGGCACAACCGGCCCCGCCTGCCACTGCTTCCCGGCGGCAATCAGACGCGGTGCCAGCAGCCAGGCCAGCCAGGCGGCCACAGCCAGCACCGCCAGCGCCATGACCGGCAGCCACTCGCGCGCCGTGCGCACCGGCATGACCGTGACGGCGGCGGCCAGCCCCAGCCCGGCCAGGACGATCCACATCATCGGCACCAGCAGCGCCGCCACCATGATGCGCACAACCCTCGGCGGGAATGTGCCGCGCGGACTTGTGCCCCGTCCCAGGACATCGGCCAGTTCGTCGTGAGACAGCCCTGCCGCCCGGCGTGACAGCTTGACCCGGGCGCCGTCCGGTGCGCAGAGAACCACCGCCCCGCCCCGCCCGCGCTCGAAGCGCACGGGTTGGTCGAACACGAAGTCGGTGGGAATATCGCGCATGGCCTGCGAACGGTTGCGCGCGAGGCCGGTTCCCACCTTGGTCGCACACCCGGCGCGACCGGGCTTGCACGCCGCGTCAGTTGCGGAAAACCACCGTCTTGCCGCCGTTGATCAGCACCCGGTCCTCGAGGTGATACTTGACCGCGCGGGCCAGCACCCGCCGTTCGATATCGCGCCCCTTGGCGACGAGGTCGTCGGGCCGGTCGGCATGGGTGATCGCCTCGACGTCCTGGTGGATGATCGGCCCTTCGTCGAGGTCGCCGGTCACATAGTGCGCGGTCGCGCCGATCATCTTGACCCCGCGCGCATGGGCCTGGTGATAGGGCTTGGCCCCCTTGAACCCGGGCAGGAACGAATGGTGGATGTTGATGCACCGCCCTGAAAGCCATGCCGCCATCTCGTCCGAGAGGATCTGCATGTAGCGGGCGAGGATCACCAGCTCCGCCCCGGTTGCCTCGTAGATCGCCCGGATCTGCGCTTCCTGTTCCGCCTTGGTGTCCTTCGTCACCGGCAGGTAATGAAACGGCACGCCGTCATCGACATGCGGCGGCAGGGCCTCGCGCGGATGGTTGCAGACGATGCCCGCCACCGCCATCGGCAGCTCGCCGATCCGCACCCGGTATTGCAGGTCGACCAGGCAGTGCTCGAACTTGGAAACGAGGATCAGCACCTTCTTGGGCACGTCGCGCGGCCGCAGCCGCCAGTCCGCCCCGAGATGCGCGATCGCCTCGCCGAACCGCGCCTCCAGCGCCGCGAACCCGGCGGGATCGGCCAGCGAAAACTCGACCCGCATGAAGAACCGCCCGGTCTCCCAGTCGTCGTATTGCTGCGCCTCGGTGATGTTGCCCCCGGCCTCGGCGAGGAACCCGGAAATGGCGGCGACGATCCCCGGCCGGTCGAGGCAGGACAGGGTGAGGACGAAGGCGGGCGGCTGCTGGCTCATGGGCAGCGTCCTAGCGGGGCCGAACCGCTTTGGGAATTGCACACGGGCACGGCCGCGCAACGAAATTTCCCGTACCGATTCCATTCTAAGTCAAGCCCGCATCGCGGTCCCCTGCACGCTTGTCCGCCCAAATATTTTTTCACAGATTCACTTAGACTCTTGCGCCCTGCGCGAGTGCCCGGAATGCCGCGCATTGCAGAACAAAAAGTGAAATTAGATAGCCGCAAGAAGGCTGGGGATAACTCTTACCCCCTTGCCAAAACGTCCCTATGACCCATCATGTTGCGTGAGATCGCGATGCGAACACCAGATGTTGATTTCCGATCCGATCCAGCTGGAGGTTTATCGAAAATGAAGATTGCCCGCAAAATGCCTCCGATCGAGGTCACTGGGTTCCGTCATGCGATGGTCATGGTTAAGGACGATGTTCGGCAAACCTTGGATTATCGCTGGTACTCCATCGCCAATACCGCCTACGGCGATGACGATTTTGAACCACACGACGACGACTGGCCCAACCGTCCACCTTTCTGACTCCGACGAAGGTCGCGCTGAGTACGCTCAGGGCGTGTTGACTTCCGCCTCCGTCGTGAGCATTCATACCACACATCGCCTGACAGACCGCACTCATCCACAACATGTAGTGCCCGAAGGCGATAAATGCGTGATTGCAGGGGCCTTTGAGCCTCCGGGATGCTTTGCATTTCGGGGGCTGCTGGATTCCGGGTATTGAGGGGGCAAACTGGCATGGATTTTCGGAGCGAAGGCGAGGTTGCAGCGTTGGTTGATCAAGAGGGGGCTAGCCCAGCCGGAGCCACCGAAAGTCATTCCGAAAAACAAGAGGCGGGCACCAGCCCGGCAGTGACCATGACCGAACGCGCAACCGAAGCCGACGCTGCCCTCATCGCCAGCATGGCCAGCACCGTCGCGACCGCCGTCGCCCGCCCCGCCGACGATTCCAAGGCCGTCCACGCCCGCCGCTTCACCATCGCCATCGATGCTGCACGCGACGCCCTCCTCACCGATTTCGGCAAGGACACGCTGGACGACCGCTACCTGCTCCCCGGCGAGACCTACCAGGACCTCTTCGCCCGCGTCGCCGATGCCTATGCCGACGACCAGGCCCACGCCCAGCGCCTCTACGATTACATCTCGAAGCTCTGGTTCATGCCCGCCACCCCGGTCCTGTCCAACGGCGGCACCGGTCGCGGCCTGCCGATCTCCTGCTACCTGAACTCGGTGGACGACAGCCTCGAAGGCATCGTCAACACCTGGAACGAGAACGTCTGGCTCGCCAGCCGTGGCGGCGGCATCGGCACCTACTGGGGCAAGGTGCGTGGCATCGGCGAATCGGTCGGCCTCAACGGCAAGACCAGCGGCATCATCCCCTTCGTCCGCGTCATGGATTCGCTCACCCTCGCCATCAGCCAAGGCTCGCTGCGCCGCGGCTCCGCCGCCTGCTATCTCGACGTCTCCCACCCCGAGATCGAAGAATTCCTCGAAATCCGCAAACCTTCGGGAGACTTCAACCGCAAGGCGCTCAACCTCCACCACGGCGTGCTGCTGACCGACGATTTCATGGCAGCAGTGGCCGAAGGCGCCGATTTCGACCTCAAGAGCCCCAAGGACGGCTCGGTCCGCGCCACCGTCAACGCCCGCGCCCTGTTCCAGAAGCTGGTCGAGACCCGCCTCGCCACCGGCGAACCCTACATCGTCTTCTCGGACACCGTGAACCGCATGATGCCCAAGCATCACCGCGATCTCGGCCTCAAGGTCTCGACCTCCAACCTCTGCTCGGAAATCACCCTGCCCACCGGCCGCGACCACCTCGGCAACGATCGCACCGCGGTCTGCTGCCTGTCCTCGCTCAACCTCGAAACCTGGGACGAATGGCACGAGGACAAGGCCTTCATCGAGGACGTCATGCGCTTCCTCGACAACGTCCTGCAGGACTATATCGACCGCGCCCCCGACGAAATGGCCCGCGCGAAATATTCCGCCTCGCGCGAACGCTCGGTCGGCATGGGCGTCATGGGCTTCCACTCGTTCCTTCAGCTCAAGGGCATCGCCTTCGAGAGCGCCATGGCCAAGGCCTGGAACCTCAAGATGTTCAAGCACATCGCCGCCCGCGCCGATGAAGCCAGCCTGCTCCTCGCCCAGGAACGCGGCCCCTGCCCGGACGCGGCGGACATGGGCGTCATGCAGCGCTTCTCCTGCAAGATGGCCATCGCCCCCACCGCCAGCATCAGCATCATCTGCGGCGGCACCTCGGCCTGCATCGAGCCGATCCCGGCCAACATCTACACCCACAAGACGCTGTCAGGCTCCTTCGTGGTCGAAAACCCGTACCTCAAGAAACTCCTCGCCGCGAAGTCCAAGGATTCCACCAACGTCTGGAACTCGATCCTCGAACGCGGCGGCTCGGTCCAGCACCTCGATTTCCTCTCGCCGGAAGAAAAGGCCGTCTACAAGACCTCCTTCGAGATCGACCAGCGCTGGCTCCTCGAATTCGCCGCCGATCGCACCCCCTACATCGACCAGGCCCAGTCCCTGAACCTCTACATCCCCGCCGATGTCGACAAGTGGGACCTGATGATGCTCCACTTCCAGGCCTGGGAACGCGGCATCAAGTCGCTCTACTACCTCCGCTCGAAATCCGTCCAACGCGCCGGTTTCGCCGGCGGCGTCGAGGCCGACAACACCGCCGAAGCCCCGGTCATCGAACTCGCCACGCCGACCGATTACGAAGAATGCCTCGCCTGTCAGTAGGGTCGGACCAGTGGGGGGCATAAAAGAAAAAGACCCGGGGATTTACCATCCCCGGACTCCCGTCAGGATCGCTTGTCGATCCTGGCAAACAAAGGACTCACGGTCCGCCTTCGACCGGGCAACAAAGGTCACAGGGGTCTGGGGATGGTAAATCCCCAGCCTCCCCCTTCCTTGTCCCTACTCCAACTCCTCCATCCCATAAGCCACATCCGCATTGGCCGAGAGCCGCACCCGGTTCCCCTCCACCGCCGCCACCAGCCCGACCGGCAGGTAATGGTGCCGCCCCCGCTGCCCATCGGCCGCGCCCGAGCCGGAGTCCGCCCGCGTCAGCTTGATCCGCTCTCCCTCGACCGCGTCGACCGTGCCGAGGTGAACCCCGTCCGCGCCGACCACTTCCATATGCTCGCGCACCCGGCTGTGCGGATGCCCCTCGTGCCCGGCCCCGTCGCCGCCGCCCTGGAACATCGCGCCCCCCTGCTGCTGCTGTTGCTGTTGCTGTTGCTGTTGCTGCTCTTGCTGCTGGTGCAACCGGTCGCCGCCGTCTTGCCGCGCCCCCTCGGCCGGCGCCTGGGCGGACGTGCCCTCAGGCGCCTGCGAACGCCAGCCCGGGTCCTGCCCGTGCCCCAGCGTCTGCCCGCCGTTCGGCCCGCCGCTCACCGGCCCGTCATCCATGTCGCGCTCCTGCGGCGCCGGCTGCTCGTGGTCCTTCTGCGCCTCGGCCTGCTCGCGCCGCCGCTCGTATTCTCCGGGCATCGTCGTTCTCCTGATCCGCGCCCCGCCATCGGGGCGCCGGGCCGGACCGTCAGCCGATCCGTCCGTTACCCCCAGCCAACCCGCCGCGCGCCCGCCCCGTTCCGCATCCGGTTGCGCCCCGCCCCGCCCGCGCGCCATGCCGTGCCCCACCCGCGCCCAACCCCCCGCCGGTTTTCCCCAGCCGTGCGCGCCCGCGCCCCTTCGCCGTCGCGCCCCCAGCCCCTATATTGATCGCTTGATCCGGAGACTCACCCCATGCCCCTTCTCGAAGCCCGCAAGACCTACAAGCCCTTCGAATATCCCTGGGCGTACGAGTTCTGGAAGCGCCAGCAGCAGGTCCACTGGATGCCGGAAGAAGTCCCCCTGGGCGAGGATTGCCGCGATTGGGCGCAGAAGATCTCCGAGCACGAACGCAACCTGCTCACCCAGATCTTCCGCTTCTTCACGCAAGCCGATGTCGAGGTGCAGGATTGCTACCACGACAAATACGGCCGCGTGTTCAAGCCGACCGAGGTCAAGATGATGCTCGCCGCCTTCTCCAACATGGAGACCATCCACATCGCGGCCTACAGCCACCTGCTTGACACCATCGGCATGCCCGAGACCGAATATGGCATGTTCCTCGAATACGAGGAACTGCGCGCCAAGCATGACTACATGCACACCTTCGGCGTCGACAACGACGAGGACATCGCCCGCACGCTGGCCATGTTCGGCGGCTTCACCGAAGGCATGCAGCTCTTCGCCTCCTTCGCCATGCTGATGAACTTCCCCCGCTTCAACAAGATGAAGGGCATGGGCCAGATCGTCTCCTGGTCCGTCCGCGACGAATCGCTCCACTGCGAAGGCATCACCCGCCTGTTCCACACCTTCGTCCAGGAGCGCGACTGCCTGACCAAGGCGGTCAAGGAAGACATCATCGACTGCTGCCAAAAGACCGTCCGGCTGGAAGACGCCTTCATCGATCTCGCCTTCGAGATGGGGCCGGTGCCGGGGATGTCGGCCAAGGAGATCAAGCGGTACATCCGCTATATCGCCGACTGGCGGCTGGGGCAGTTGGGGCTGCCGGCGGTCTATATGATCGACGAGCATCCGCTGCCGTGGCTGACGCCGCTGTTGAATGGCGTCGAGCATGCGAACTTTTTTGAGACGCGGGCGACGGAGTACTCGAAGGGGGCAACAAGGGGGGATTGGAATACGGTTTGGTCGAGCTTTGATCAGCGGCGGAAGGCTAAGGAGTCGGTGGCGGCCAACGCTGATGGTGGGGGCGAGCTGACGGGGGATATGTTCAAGGCGGCTGGGATTGCGGCGGAGTAGGGGGGCTACGCCCGCATTTATGAAGATGTAACACAGGCAGGATTTGACATGCCGGACGACACGGACACCGAAGAACTGGTTCCAGAGAATACGGAGGAGGCCTCCGAACAGGAATCAGACCAAGAAACTAAATTTGAAATTATCAATTATCCCGCCGATACAACACTAAAAGGATTTCATGATCAGTGGCGATCAAATCAGCTGATTGTGCCAAAATTTCAACGAGATTACGTATGGGATGTCAAAAGGGCATCCAAATTAATAGAATCATTCCTCCTTGGCCTTCCCGTTCCTAATGTATTTTTGTATAAAAAGAAGAGCGAGCCAGGTTATCTTATTATTGACGGGCAGCAACGCCTGACGTCGATAGTGCGTTTTCTCTCTGAGGATTTCGACGACAAAAAATTCCGGCTACGCGGCGTTTCCAAGAAATTTGAAGGAAAGTGCCTTTCAGATTTAGAAGAAGATATAAAATTTCAACTTGAAAATACAGTTCTGCGCGCCATAATAATTCAGCAACTTACGCCCAACGATGACACTAGTATATACAAGATTTTCGAGCGTCTAAATACCGGCGGAGTTAACCTAAACCCGATGGAAGTTCGTCAGTCATTGGCATATGAACCATTCATAGATACGTTGAAAGATGTCAACAACCTTCAGTCTTGGCGCAAAATAATTGGCGTAGCAAAACCAGACCGGAGACTGAAGGATATTGAGCTCATCCTTCGCGTGATGGCTTTGAGAAATTCCTTCCACAAATACGAAAAGCCTATGAAAGGGTATTTGACCGACTTTACAGAAACGGTCCGCAATCGCGACGAAATGATCGCCGAATACAAAAATTGGTTTATTGAAACCTGCAATGTAATTCTTGCAAGCCTCGGAGAACGTCCATTTAATTACCGGGGTAGAATAAATTATGGTGTTCTTGATGCAGTCATGGCAACACGCCCGGAAGGGGCACAGCCTGGTGATTTGCACGACAGATTCGCTCATTTAAAATTAAACAAAGAATTTGAGGACTGGGTAACGACCGATACAAGCGATACATCCGTTGTGCGCGCCCGACTGCATATGTCAGCTGCTGCGCTTTGGGGTTAGCTAATGTCAGCGCTGCTTCGCTCTCATATGGTACTGGAGCAAATTCGCCAGTTTAGACAATCTGCACACTTTGAGCCCTTCGCTAATGCTTACATAGAAGTGTTATGCGTTCGATCCGCCGCAGTAATGTGCGTATCTGAAGTCGAAGAAGTCATTTCTGGCCATATTAGGACGAGAATATCTTCTGCAACCGACGCCAAGGTGGCGCATTTTGTAACAGAAAACTTAGCTGGTATTATTAAGAGGACTGCAAAATCAGACTTGACCAAAACTATCTCTATGTTTGGCGTTGAATGCAAAGATTCGTTCAACCAATCAATTGATGATAGGGACGTCACTGCTTACAGTGCTCTCCTCAGGCAAAGGCACGAAGTCGCCCATTCCGATGGTGGAGATCTATCCTTTTCCCAACTAGAAGCAGGAGTGACAGCCGCAGATCGAATGATTGCTCAGTTCTGCCAATGCATAGCATAGCAGCGGAGTTACGGTGACAGGTGCAACAATCCCCGATCTTGCCAAGGAATTACGGTGACAGGTGCAAGAATCCCCGATCTTGCCAAGGCAGCGCCTTCCCGAGTCAGTCTGTGGCCAATATCGACAAGCGATATGGGCGTGTGGCCAATATCGACAAGCGATATTGGCTGACGCGCGCTCCGCGCGCTTCGCACCCCCGCACCGTCTCAACCTTTAAATTCGCCCCCCTCGGCGGCTCCGCGAGTCCGTTCGCGGTCAATATCGACAAACGATATTGACGCGTCAGGACTCCGGCTCGGACTGCAACTGGATATAATTCTGCAAGCCCATCCGCTCGATCATCTCGAACTGCCGCTCGATCGTGTCCACATGCTCCTCCTCGCTCTCGAGGATATCGGCAAACAGGTCCCGGCTCACGAAATCGCGCACTTCCTCGCAATAGGCGATCGCCGCCTTCAGCTGCGGCAGCGCGTCCATCTCCAGCGCCAGGTCCGCCCGCAGGATCTCCTCCACCGTCTCGCCGATCCGCAACCGGCCCAGGTCCTGGAAATTGGGAAATCCGTCGAGGAAGAAAATCCGGTCGGTCAGCCGGTCGGCATGCTTCATCTCGTCGATCGACTCGCCATACTCATACTTGGCCAGCCGCTCGACGCCCCAGTGCTTCAGCATCCGGTAATGCAGGAAATACTGGTTGATCGCCGTCAGTTCGTTCTTCAGCGCCTCATTGAGGAATCCGATGACCTTCGCGTCGCCCTTCATGCCAAGTCTCCATAGCCGCACGGCCCACCATACCCGTTCGCGGCCATCAGGCTACCCGGCAATCGCGGCAAAACCCGCCGCGAGCCCCCGCTCACGCAGGAACGCGCGCCTCTTCCTCGATGATCTGCACCGCAAACGGCAGGCACTGGCAGCAATTCGGCTCGCACCCCAGCTGCGCATAGACATCCTCGACATCGACGACCCCCTGCCGCGCGACCTCACGGATCTGGCTTTCCCGAATGACATTGCAACTGCACACGATCATGCGAATCTCCGCGCTTGCTGCCGCCATTCTATCTTATTGCGAATGATCCGCAATAGGAAATTGAGCCTCTCCCCTCCTGCATCCCCCACCCACAGCGCACCGTCCTTGTTGCAAATCAATCTCGGCAAAAAATCCGCGTGGATTCAGGCGTTGCGGCGAAAAATGCGAAAAACCCCAATGTCGCGCCTGCCAGTTGCTCACAGATTCTGTTTGTGGTCAGGATCGACAAGCGATCCTGAGGGGGATGCGATGCCCAAGGTCTTTGAATGGAATGGCTACCGCTTCCACTTCTTCTCCAACGAGGGCGATCCGCGAGAACCCGCGCATATCCACGTCACCCGTCAGCGCGACACCGCCAAGTTTTGGCTGCGGCCTGACGTCTCGGTGGCATACAGCAGGGGCCTGCCACCCCGCGTGCTTTCCGAGCTGATCGGTGTTATAGAAACCCGGCGTGATGAGATCGAAAGTGCCTGGCATGACCACTTCGCCTGAACCCACCGCCGTCCGCTTCGACGATCACAGCTTCTGGGTCGATCTCGACGATGGCCGCACCCTCGGCGTTCCGCTCGCCTGGTTCCCACGCCTGCTCCACGCCACCCCCGCCCAACGCGCCGGATTCTTCCTCTCTCGCGCCGGCATCCACTGGGAAACCCTCGACGAAGACATCTCCATCGTCGGCCTGCTCGCCGGCAAGGGCGACCTTACCGCCCCCCACGCCGACGCCGCCTGAGAATTCCCGTCAGCAGCTCACCTGAGTCTGTTCGTGGCCAATATCGACAAGCGATATTGGTTCGTGGCCAATATCGACAAGCGATATTGGCGGGTCAGGATGGGCAAGCCATCCTGACGAACCCCAACGCCCGCTCGGCCACCTCCTCCCAGCCGGGTTCGTTGCAGATGTAGTGGCTGCGCCCGGCATAGCCGGCATATTCCACCACGCTGCCCTCGTCGCCCCACGCATCCCGCACCTTCTCCACCAGGTGCGCCGGAATGATCTGGTCCTCCGCCCCGGCGATGAGCAGCAGCGGCGCATGTGCCTGGTCGGTGTCGATCGTCCCCAGCGGCCCCATGCAGCCGCGAAACACCTTGCGGCTGTCATGCGTCGCCGTCGCCTCGAACTCGCGCGCCGCCGTCGTCGCGTCCAGCGTATTGGCAAACGCGCCATGAAACGTCGCCACATCCATCAGCACCGGCGCATCCCCCATCAATGGGTTGGCGATCGTCACGCTGTTCTTGATGAACCCCCAGTCCAGGTCCACCATCCGGTTCGGCGCCACCGGGCACACCGCCACCCCCGCCGCGATCGTCCCCCGCGCCAGCATGATCTGCGTCACCAGCCCGCCGACCGAATGGCCGATCATCACCGGCCGCTCCAGCCCGGCCATCGCCGCCTCGATCCGCGCCACCACCTCATCCAGCGTCAGCTCCCCCAGCCCCGCCGGCGGGCTCTCCCGCAACACCGCCGGCTCGCCCTCGTGCAGCGGCCAGGCCGGCACATGGCAGCGATACCCGGCAGCCGAAAACACCCCGGCCCACTTCTCCCAGCTCACGGGATTCTGAAACATGCCATGCACGAAAACGATGTCGGTCATTCACGATTCTCCAGCAAAACCCGCCTTGAAATCGTTGCAACCCGCCCCCGTTTCCCCCCGACCTTCCCCCTGCGACGAACCGGGCTTTTACCCGGTCGCGCCGGCCATTTCCCAAGCGGCAACCCCGGCCGCCAATCCAGCCTGTCCTACAGACGTCTTCGCGGCTACCCTCACGGCCCGCTTTTTGCGCCAACCCCAAATCACGGAAATAAAAGGAAATTTCCGCCCATCGCAAAACTTGCTATGCCCGCTGTGGGTGAGGTTCGCAAAGTTCTCCAATTTTTCCTTTTCTTTTCAACGCCTCCGAATTTCACCCAGCCCGATCTTCACACCCCGAACACAGGATTCCCGCCCCGATCCGGCGCGAATCACCCGGCTTCCGCCTGGTCGAACCCCCGCATCAACATGGCATGCCGGTCCACCGCCTCCTGCCGCCCGGCATGGTGCGGAAAGATATGCCGCCGCCCCTCGGAGATCCCCGCCAGCACCTCCGCCGCCACCTGTTCCGCATCCAGCACATTGTCCGCATACCACTTCGCGCTCGCCATCGGCCAATCCATCCCCCGCACAGCCTCCGGGTCCTTCACCGTCAGCCCCGGGCAGAGGATCGAAACCCCGATGCCATGCTCCTCCAGCGCCGGCCCCATCACCTCGCCCAGCCCGGTCGTCGCAAACTTCGCCACCACATAAGGCGCATTCAACGTCCGCAAGTCCGCCCGCCCGACGCCCGACATCGAGGATGTCAGCACCACATGCCGGTCCCCGCCCTGCGCGATCAGCCGTGGCAAAAACGCCAGCACCCCGTTCAGCACCCCGCCGAACTGCACCCCCATCACCGCGTTCCAGTCCTCGCGGCGCAATTCGGCAAACGGCTTGAGGATCGCCAGCCCCGCATTCAGGCACAGCCGGTTGACCCGCCCGAACCGCGCGTAAGCCCGCGCCGCCAGCTCATCCACCTCCGCCGCCTGCGCCACATCGCAACGCACCGCCAGCGCCTCCACCCCGGTCGCCCGCACCGCCTCGGCCGCCGCCTCCACTTTCTCCGCGTCGATATCGGCCAGCACCACGTCCATGCCCTGCCGGGCAAACGCCATCCCCATCGCCTGCCCCAGCAACCCCGCCCCGCCGGTCACCACCGCACAGGGCCGCTGCCCATCCACCATATCCGCCATCATCGCTCTCCCGGGGAATTGCCCATCCCCGGCCGCACCCTACCCCGCGACGACGCCCCCGTGAACCTACCGGCAGAACCCCGCCTTGCCGCCACCCGCCGCCACCTCGACATGGAAATGGTTGCGGTGCGCCTGGTTGTAGTCCGGCCCCAGCACCGTGCCGAACCGCCGGCAGGCGCTGCTATGGATCGCCCGCAGGAACGCCTGCTCCGCCGGCGTCCCGGCATACCACTGCCCGAGCACCGTGATCCGCCGCCCGTCGGCCAGCACGAAGCCGGAAACGTCGATCGCTTTGCCCGTCGCATGGGCCGAAAGCCGGTCGCTCCCCGCCACCGTCCGGCACGCATAGGACCCCATCGTCTCGATCCGCACCAGCGGCGAACCCAGCATCTGCCGCGCCGCCCGATCGACACCATACCGCGCCCAGGCAGCAAACGTGTTCGCCAGCGGGCAGGCCACCGGCCCGAGATTGGTCAGCGACATCTGCGCCGTATCGCTGGCCAGCGAAAACAGCCTGACCGTCTGCACCGTCGCGCACCCGGCCCCGAAATACTGGTCGGGCAACGGCGTAAAACTCGCCCGCCTCGCCCCCAGGTCGGCAAAGCAGGCTCGAGCATCAGGCGCCTGCGAAAAATTATCGATCGTCCGGCGCACCGACCCGCGCTGCTGCGCCTCCGGTATCGCGCCGCAGCCCGCAAGCACGAGCGAGGCCGCGACGATCGGGGCGAAAGCCGCCCGCAGGGATCGGGTGCGTTCCATGCAGGAAAATTTGCGCCGGCATGGTTAACGATGTCCTAACCGCCCCATGCAAACGCGCCGAACCGTTGGCCTCACGCCACGCCGATCGACAGGATGGTGATGCCCTCGGGAGTGCTACCGAAATCCACGGTCTCGCCAACTTCGGCCCCCATCATCGCCCGGGCCAGCGGCGCGGTGAAGGATATCCGACCGGACGCCGGGTCCGCCTCGTCGTCGCCGACGATGGTCACCGTCCGTCGCTTGCCGCCCAGCTCGAAATCAACCGCGCAGCCGAACACGACGACATCGCCTTTCGGCTCCGGCATCACTTCCGCCGTGGCGTGGCGGGTCAGCCAGTAGCGCCGCTCCCGCTGCGCCGCCTTGATCGACTCCTCGCCCGTCAAACCGGCCAGCGTCGCATCGAGCGCCGCCAGTTTTTCCTCGATCAGCGCCAGCCCGCGCGCCGTCACCCGGTTCGGCCCCGGCGGGATCGGCAACTCGAATTTCGGCTCGAGATGCTCCTCGTCGCCGTCCCGGCGAAACGCAACGCTCATGCCTGTGCTCCTTGGTTCATGGCCTTTCCATGACGATCAACGCGCCAGCCGGCAATCGTCCCCGGCGATTCCTCCGGCGCAATTCGTTTGACTTTCCGCGTCATCCCTCTAGGAGCGCCGCCGGGCCACGCGGTCCCAACGCCGCGCGTGCTCTCTGCAAGGAGAGACTACATGACTGAACTTACCCGGCCTGCGGCCAAGCCTGCTCGTCCGTTCTTTTCTTCCGGACCCTGCGCCAAGCCGCCCGGATACTCCCCCGCCAATCTCGCGACGGAATCGCTCGGCCGCTCGCACCGCGCCAAGATCGGCAAGGCGCGCCTGCAATACTGCATCGACCTGATGCGCGAAGTGCTGCAGCTGCCCGAGACCCACCGCATCGGCATCGTGCCGGGTTCGGACACCGGCGCCTTCGAAATGGCGATGTGGACGATGCTCGGCGCCCGCGGCGTCACCGCGCTGGCCTGGGAAAGCTTCGGCGAGGGCTGGGTGACCGACGTGGTCAAGCAGCTCAAGCTCGACGCCACCGTGCTGCGCGCCGACTATGGCCAGCTGCCCGATCTCGGTCAGGTCGATTGGAACGATGACGTCCTGTTCACCTGGAACGGCACCACTTCCGGCGTGCGCGTGCCCGGCTCCGAATGGATTCCGGCCGACCGCCAGGGCCTGTCCTTCGCCGACGCCACCTCGGCTGTCTTCGCCTACGACATCGACTGGGCGAAAATCGACGTCGCCACGTTTTCCTGGCAGAAGGTGCTGGGCGGCGAGGGCGGCCACGGCGTCCTGATCCTCGGCCCCCGCGCGGTCGAGCGTCTCGAAACCTACACCCCGGCCTGGCCGCTGCCCAAGGTGTTCCGCCTGGTTTCCAAGGGCAAGCTTTCGGAAGGCGTGTTCAAGGGCGAGACGATCAACACCCCTTCGATGCTGGCGGTGGAAGACGCGATCTACGCGCTCGAATGGGCCAAGGGCCTCGGCGGCCTCAGCGGCCTGAAGGCGCGCAGCGATGCCAATGCCGAGGCGCTGGACAGGATCGTGTCAGAACGCGACTGGCTCGGCCACCTCGCAGTGGACTCGGCCACCCGCTCGAAAACCTCGGTCTGCCTGACGGTCGAGGGTGCGGACGAGGCCTTCATCAAGGCCTTCGCCGCCTTCCTCGAAAAGGAAGGCGCCGCCTATGACATCGCCGGTTACCGCGATGCCCCGGCCGGCCTGCGCATCTGGTGCGGCGCCACCGTCGAGACCGCCGACATCGAGGCGCTCGGCCCGTGGCTCGACTGGGCCTACGCAACCGTCAAGGCTGCCGCCTGATTTTTGATACGGCGGGGCCGTCGCGCTCCGCCCCCTCCTTCGTCACCCTGAACCTGTTTCAGGGTCCATTCCTCCGCTCCTGCTGTCGTTTCAGGTTGCGGAATGGATGCTGAAACAAGTTCAGCATGACGGACAACCGGAATGGAAATCACCATGACCAAGCCCGCCCAGAAGCCAAGAGTCCTCATTTCCGACAAGATGGACCCCAACGCCGCCCGCATTTTCCAGGAAAGCGGCTGCGACGTCGATGTCATCACCGGCGAGACCCCCGAGCAGCTGATCGCCCGCATCGGCGACTACGACGGCCTCGCCATCCGCTCCTCGACCAAGGTGACAAAGGAAATTCTCGCCGCGGCGAAGAACCTCAAGGTCATCGGCCGCGCCGGCATCGGCGTCGACAATGTCGATATCCCGGCGGCTTCGGCCCAGGGCGTCGTCGTCATGAACACCCCGTTCGGCAACTCGATCACCACCGCCGAACACGCCATCGCCCTGATGTTCGCGCTGGCCCGCCAGTTGCCCGAGGCCAATGCCCAGACCCAGGCGGGGCTGTGGCCGAAGAACGGCTTCATGGGTGTCGAGGTGACGGCCAAGACCCTCGGCCTGATCGGCGCCGGCAACATCGGCTCGATCGTCGCCAGCCGGGCGCTGGGCCTGCGGATGAAGGTCGTCGCCTACGATCCGTTCCTGACGCCGGAACGCGCGATCGAAATGGGCGTGGAAAAGGCCGATCTCGACACGCTGCTGGCCCGTGCGGACTTCATCACGCTGCACACGCCCCTGACGGCAGAGACGAAGAACATCCTCAGCCGCGAAAACCTCGCCAAGACCAAGAAGGGCGTGCGCATCATCAACTGCGCGCGCGGCGGCCTGGTCGACGAGGCGGCGCTCAAGGACGGACTGGACTCGGGCCACATCGCCGGCGCCGCGCTGGACGTGTTCCAGACCGAGCCGGCTAAGGAATCGCCGCTGTTCGGCACGCCGAACTTCATCTGCACTCCGCACCTCGGCGCCAGCACCAACGAGGCCCAGGTCAATGTCGCCCTGCAGGTGGCCGAGCAGATGGCCGACTACCTGGTCAACGGCGGCGTGACCAACGCGCTCAACATGCCGAGCCTCTCGGCCGAAGAAGCGCCCAAGCTGCGGCCGTACATGGCCCTTGCCGAAAAGCTCGGCGCGCTGGTCGGCCAGTTGGCACACGACAACCTGACCCGCATCGCCATCGAGGTCGAAGGCGCCGCCGCCCAGCTCAACATGAAGCCGATCACCGGCGCCGTGCTGGCCGGGCTGATGCGCTGCTATTCGGACACGGTGAACATGGTCAACGCCCCGTTCCTCGCCAAGGAACGCGGTCTCGACGTGCGTGAGGTCCGCCACGACCGCGAGGGTGACTACCACACCCTGGTCCGCGTCACCGTGCAGACCTCGCAGGGCGATCGCTCGGTCGCCGGCACCCTGTTCGGCAATGCCCAGCCGCGCCTCGTCGAGATCTTCGGCATCGCCATCGAGGCCGACCTCGCCGGCGACATGCTCTATGTCGTTAACGAGGACGCGCCCGGCTTCATCGGCCGCATCGGCACCCTGCTCGGCGAGAGCGGCATCAACATCGGCACCTTCCACCTCGGCCGCCGCGAAGCCGGCGGCGAGGCGGTGCTGCTGCTGAGCCTTGACAGCCCGATCCCGTCCGATGTGCTGGACAAGGCGCGCAAGCTTCCGGGCGTGCGCACGGTCAAGGCGCTGGCCTTCGCCTGATCGGATGGCCGCACGCGAGCGCCGGCCTGCCCCTTGGGGCAGGCCGGGTCCGCACCGCATTGCGGAACCAGCCGGCGCCTCGGGCGCTCCCCTCCTGTCCCCCCAAGCAGGAGCGCCCAATGGCCAAGACCCTATCCGAAGTCGCCGAACTGATGCGCGACATCGATATCTGCGTGCTTTCCACCCACGCCCCCTCCGGTGCCATCGCCGCCCGGCCGATGAGCAACAACCGCGAGGTCGATTTCGACGGTGACGCGTGGTTCTTCACGCTGGAAAGCACCCACACCATCCCGCAGATCGAGGCCAACCCGAATGTCGGCGTCTCCTACCAGCGCGCCGGTGGCCTCGCCGGGCTGGTCGGCAAGCCGGGCCCCTTCATCCATGTCGAAGCGCGCGCTGAACTCGTGCGCGACAAGGCGTCCTTCGCCGAGCACTGGCACAAGGAACTCGACGCCTGGTTCGCCGATGGCATCGACACGCCGGGCATCGTGCTGATCCACGCCCGGGCTTCCAGCATCCATTACTGGGACGGCATGGAAGAGGGTGAAGTGTCTGTCTCCGGCAACGCCCACGTGTAATCGGGGCGAGCAAGGGCGTGGCGCCTCAGAGCGCCGCGCCCTTGCGCTCCGGCCCAAATGAAATCCACGCGGCCAGCACACAGGCGGTGATCGCGGCGACCCATGCCAGTGCGAGACCGTAATTGCCGCCATTGGCTTCGGCGATCCCCGCCTGGATCGGCGCATTGCGCGAGGCGATCAGGTTGCCGAGTTGATAGACGAAACCGGGAAACATCGCCCGCACCGCTGGCGGCGACATCTCGTTGAGATAGGCCGGGACCACTGCCCAGGCACCTTGCACCCCGGCCTGGATCAGGAACGCGCCCAGCGTCAGCAGGGCAAGGCCTTGCGCACCCGACCATAGCGGAATCACCGGCAGGACGCAGAGGCAAGCGGCCGCGATCGCCCTGCGGCGCCCGATCCGCTCGGAAAGGCTGCCGAACAGGAAAGCCCCGCAAATCGCCCCGACGTTCATGATCGCGGTGATGGCGCCGGTCTGCTGGGTGTCGAAGCCATGCTGCTTCTGCAGGAACGCGGGATAAAGATCCTGCGTGCCGTGGCTGAGGAAATTGAACGCGGTCATCAGCACGACGAGATAGGCCGCGAGCTTCCAGTTCTGCGCCAGCGCCCGCAGCGTGCCCACGCGCGGCGCCTGCTTTGCCGCCAGGAAAGCAGGGCTCTCCTCGACGTGAAGCCGGATCACCGCGACCAGCAACGCCGGCGCCAGCCCGAGGAAGAACATGCCGCGCCAGCCGATCGAATCGAACAGCAGGTAGAACGCCACGCTGGCAAGCAGATAGCCCGATGGATAGCCCGATTGCAGCAGTGCCGAGACCCGGCCCCGCAGCCGCGCCGGGATCGTCTCCATCGCCAGGCTGGCGCCGATGCCCCACTCCCCGCCCATGGCAAAGCCGAACAGCGCCCGGATCAGCAGCAGTTCGCCGAGGTTGCGGGCCAAGCCGGAAAGGCCGGAAAAGAGCGAGAAAGCCAGGACCACGAACATCAGCACCGGCCGCCGGCCGAAACGATCGGCCAGCCAGCCGAAAAATAGCGCGCCCGCCGGCCGCGCCGCGAGCGTCAGGAACAAGGCTTCGGAAACGGCCTTGATGTCGCTGTGAAACGCTTCCGCCACTGCCTTCTGGACGAAGACCATGAGAAAGAAATCGAAGGCATCCAGCGTCCAGCCGAGATAGCTGGCGAGAATTGCCGTCTTCTGCGGGCGGCTCAGGCCCCGCTCACCTGTCGCCTGCGCCATTGCCGTGTTCCCCCCGTTTCGTGTTTTGTATCGCTGCGGCGATCGCCAGCACCACCGCTGCGGCCACCGTATCCGCCACCCAATCCCTCGGGTCGCAATCCCGGTGCAGCGAAGGGATCGACTGGAACACCTCGATCAGCGCGCCGAAGAACGACAGGCGCTCGAGGATCCGCCAGGCCGAAACCGAACGCCAGGCCAGCCGGGCCAACAGCGCCAGCGTCGCGAAGGCCAGCATGTGCTCGAACTTGTCGCCGAACTGGTCGATCGCCAGTTTCGGCGGCTTGGGCAGCAGCGCCATGACCAGCGCCACCATGGTGGCAACGGCAAAGACCGGGCGAAGCAGCTTTTCCAGCGTCATGCGCCGCTTGTGCAGAACGGGACGCGACCGGGCAAGTGGGGTGCGGCCCGATCGGCCATCGTCAGACAAATTTCCCGGTCAAGGCCGACGCCTGCTTGCCGCCGGCCTGCCGCCGGGGCACTGTATCCCCCATGGACCGCGTGACGACCCTGACCCTCAATCCCGCGATCGATGGCTCGTGCGAGACGGAAAAGGTCGTCCCCACGCACAAGGTCCGCACGTCGACCGAGGTCTATCACCCCGGCGGCGGCGGCATCAATGTCGCCCGCGTGCTCGCCCGGCTGGGGGAGCGGGTCGAGGTGGTCTATTGCGCCGGCGGCGCCACCGGCGACCTCTTGGATGGCCTGCTCGACGAGCATGGGCTGGACCGGCACCGCATCCGCATTCACGACCATACCCGGATGAGCCTGGCGGTGTTCGAACGCGCGACCGGCAAGGAATTCCGCTTCGTGCCGGAGGGGCCGTTGCTGGCCGAAGCGGAGTGGCGGGCGGCGCTGGATGAGACCGTGGCGGCGGGTTCGCCCTGGGTGGTCGGCTCGGGTTCCTTGCCGCGCGGGGTGCCGGAGGATTTCTATGCGCGGCTGGCGGGCAGTCTGGGAGGCGAACGGCGGATGGTGCTCGACACCTCCGGCGCGGCATTGACCCACGCCCTGGCGGCCGGCGGGCTTTTCCTGGTCAAGCCGAGCCAGGGGGAGTTCGAGCAATTCGTCGGCCGCAAGCTGCACAGCTGGCGGGAGATCGGTGCGGCCGCGCTGGAACTGGTGCGGGCGGGCAAGGCGGCGCACATCGCGGTGACGCTCGGCCACAATGGCGCGGTGCTGGCCCATGCCGGCGGGGTCGAACGGCTGGACGCGATCGAGGTTGCCGTCCGCAGCGCCACCGGCGCGGGGGACAGCTTCGTTGCCGGCATGGTTCACGGCTTCCTGCGGGGCGAGGATGCCTTAGGCGCTTTCCGCCGGGGCGTGGCGGCAGGGACGGCGGCGGTGCTGCAATCGGGCACCGGCCTGTGCCGTGCGGAGGATGTCAGCGCGATGCTGGCACGGCTGCCGGCGCGCTGACCGGCGCGGGATTGCCGCCCCGGGCACGCAACAGGCGATCGATCCGGCGTTCGACCAGATAGTGCAGTGCGACTCCGCCCGCCAGGCACCAGGCAATGCCGGCCGAGAGCAGGAGCGGGCCATTGGCCGGAAGCAGCGGATAGAGAAAACGGACGTAGACCGCGAGCCACGCGCAGTGGGAGACGTAGATCGCGTAGGAGCATTCGCCGAGCGCGGCCAGGACCGGGTACTCGCGTTGCGCACTGCACAGGGCGACGAGGAACAGCGCCGTCATCGGCAAGCCACACAGGACTAGGCGGAGCCAGTCGTCGCCATCGACCAGGCGGTAGGCATTGGCAAGCAGCCCGGCGGTGACGATCGCCGGGGCGATGAGCAGCATGGCGGCGGCGAGCGGGCGGTGGAGACCGCGAAACCACAGCACGCCGATCCCGGCGCCGATGGCGAATTCCAGGCAGATCGGCCGCAAGGCGCCGGAGAGCGCCAGCGCGGCGAGGACGGCGACGGTGATCGCGCCAGTGATCGCGAGGGTGTGCCGCCGGCTGGCCAGGATCGCGGCGGAGAACACGGCGTAAAACAGCATCTCGTATTCGAGGCTCCAGCCCGGCAGCACGACCGGAAACCGATAGCCCAGCAGGTGGGAGACGAAGAGCATCGAGCCGGCGAGGTAGTTCTTCGTCGCCATCAGCTGGTCGAGCCAGGGCTGCCGCGTCTCGAAAGCGAGGACATAGGCGCCGAAGGCAAGGGTCGTCACCCAGTAGAGCGGGACGATGCGGGCGAGGCGCTGGCCGGCAAACGCGATGGCGCTGCGCCGGGCGATGCCCTGGGTGTAGACCATGAGGAAGCCGGAGAGGACGAAGAAGCAATCGACCGCGCAGTCTGCGGCGATCTGCAGGACGAGCAGCGGGACCGACTGGAGGCCGACGGCAGACCGGATCGTGCCATGGTTGGCAACGTGGAACACCAGCACGACGAGCGCCGCGATCGCGCGAAGCGATTGCAGCGTATGCAATTTTTCCCGACCTACCTGCCTGCCCATGCCCTCCTCCGGCGCAAACGATCAATGCGCCGATTTACACCGGGAGGAGCGCGAGCGTCAGGGGGTTGCGGAAAGCCGCTGTTTCAGAACGGGATATCGTCGTCGAGGTCGTCGGCAAAGCTGCCGCGCCCGCCGCCGGCACTGCCCCCGGAACTGCCACCGCCGGCATTGCCCCAGTCGCCACCGCCACCCGAGCTGCGGGCACCGCCGGAGCGGCCGCCTTCATCGCCCCAGCCACCGCCGGCACCGCCGCCGCGCTGGCCACCGCCACCGCCGGGCGCACCGTCGAGCATGGTCAGCACGCCGCCCATGCCGCCGACCGAGACCTCGGTCGTGTAGCGATCGTTGCCGGACTGGTCCTGCCACTTGCGGGTGCGCAGCTGGCCTTCGATGTAGACCTTCGAGCCCTTGCGCAGATAACGCTCGGCCACGCCGACCAGCCCTTCCGAATTCAGCACGACAGTGTGCCACTCGGTGCGCTCCTTGCGTTCGCCGGTCTGGCGGTCCTTCCAGTTTTCCGACGTGGCGATCCGCAGGTTGGCGATCTTGCCGCCGTTCTGGAACGACTTCACTTCCGGGTCGGCGCCGAGGTTGCCGATCAGGATGACCTTGTTGACGCTGCCTGCCATCGAATCGCACCCTTCAGTTTCTGCTCGGCGGTTGGGCTAGAAGATGGGGAGAGTTTGCGACAGGTCCAGCCGGGTTTTTCCCCGAAGAAAACTGTGCCGGCGCCGGCTCAGCCCAGCCCCGCCGCCACCGCCGTCCAATAGGTGATCCCCGCCGCCGCATAGGCCAGGGCGAACAGGTAGAGGAGCATGAAGCCGGGCCAGAACCAGCCATTGGTCTCCCGGCGGGTGACGGCGATGGTGCTCATGCACTGCGGCGCGAAGACGAACCAGGCGAGGAAGGCGAGCGCGGTGGCCAGTGACCAGTGCTTCTGCAGCTGGCCGGCGAGCGCACGATCGGTCGCCGCCTCGTCGTTGCTGGCGACCGCATAGGTCGTCGCCAGCGAGCTGACCGCGACCTCGCGCGCGGCCATGGCGGGAATCAGGGCGAGCGCGATGTCGCGGTTGAAGCCGATCGGCTCGACGACGACGGCGAGACCGTTGGCGATGTGCCCTGCAAGCGAAGCGTTTACCTGGTCCTGCCCCGGTTCGGCGCGCGGGAAGTTGAGCAGCAGCCAGAGCACCACCGAGACCGAGAAGATGATCGTGCCGGCGCGGCGCAGGAAGATCCAGGCGCGCTGGAACAGGCCGATGGCAAGATCCTTGAGGCGCGGCATCTGGTACTTCGGCAGTTCCATGATGAAGCCGCTGGCCGCGCCCCTGGTCAGGCTGGCGCGCAGGATCAGGGCGACGACCATGGCGCCGACGATGCCGGCGACATAGAGCGCGAACAGCACCAGTCCCTGCAGCCCCACCCCGTGCCACACGTTGCGGTCGGGAATGAACGCGGCGATGATCACCGCATAGACCGGCAGGCGAGCCGAGCAGGTCATCATCGGGGCGATCAGGATCGTCGTCAGCCGGTCCTTGGGGTCGGTGATCGAGCGGGTCGCCATGATGCCGGGCACGGCGCAGGCAAAGCTGGACAGGAGCGGGATGAAACTGCGGCCGGAAAGCCCGACACCGGCCATCATCCGGTCCATCAGGAAGGCGGCGCGGGCCATGTAGCCCGAGGCTTCGAGCGCCAGGATGAAGAAGAACAGGATGACGATCTGCGGCAGGAACACGACCACCGCGCCGACGCCGGCCAGGACGCCATCGGTGACCAGATCGCGCGCGAGGCTCGGCGGCATCGCGCCGCGCACCCCGGCGGTCAGCGCGTCGACCCAGGCCTGCAGCCCGTCGGCGAACGGCTGGGCCCCGGCGAACACGGCCTGGAACACCACGAACAGGGCGGCGAACAGGATCACCGGCCCGAGCCAGGGGTGGAGAAACAGCCGGTCGAGCCGGGAATGCAACCGGTGGCGCTTCGATTCCGAGACGATCGCGGCTTCGGCTATGGCGTGGGCAGTAAGGCGCCGCTCGGCGAGATCGGTGAACGGACGATGGTGTTCGAGCGGCCGCTCCTCGGCTGCGGCGATGGCGGCGGCCAGCGCATCGAGGCCACGGCGGCGCACCGCGACGGTAGGGATGACCGGAACCCCCAGCGCCGCTTCGAGCGCCTGCGGATCGAGCACCAGGCCGTCCCGTTCGGCGAGATCGACCATGTTGAGGGCGACGACGGTCGGGCGGCCCAGCGCGATCACCTCCTGCGCGAAGACCAGGTGCTGTTCGAGGTTGGAGGCATCGAGCACGACGACCAGCACGTGCGGCGCGGATTCGCCGGGCAGTTCGCCCATGATGACGCGGCGGGTGACTTCCTCGTCCGGGCTGGTGGCGTGGAGGCCATAGGAGCCCGGCAGGTCGGTCAGCTCGACCGGCTCGCCCGAGGGGAGGACGAGGCGGCCCGCCTTGCGCTCGACCGTGACGCCGGGATAATTGGCAATCTTCTGGCGCGCGCCGGTCAGCGCGTTGAACAGCGCGCTCTTGCCGGCATTGGGGTTGCCGACCAGCGCCGCCGTGCGATGCAGGCTCACGCCAGTTCTACCGTCATCGCGGCGGCATGGGCGCGGCGCAGCGCGACGGTCATCCGGCCGACGGTGACGGCCAGCGGATCGCGGCCGGCGAACACGCCGCGATGGGCCACCGCGATGCGCGCGCCGACATCGAGGCCGAGGGCGCGCAGGCGCTGGGCCTCTTCCGCCGCCAGCCCGGCCCATTCGACCGCGACGATGCGGGCGTCCTGGCCGATCGGAAGGGAATCGAGCGTCATCTGGGGGTCCATCGTTTGCGGCTGCCAGACCGCGATGCTAATTGCAAGTCATTCGCAATAATTGATACAGGTCAAATTCCGGTTTCAGCGGGCCGGATAGCGCAGCCGGCCAAGGAACCGGGCCACGCTGAACCCGGCGCCGGCGGGAGGGGTGAGCCGGGCCTTGGCCTTTTCGAACCGGATGATGCCGTCGATCCGGCGATCGAGAAAGGCCCGCGTCTCGCGATGGCCTTCGCTCTCGTCATCGACCATGACCGCCAGGGTCGCCGCATAGACCCCGGCGAGGATCGCCCGCTTGGTGTAATGGTTGTAGTCGGTCGCGGTGTCGCCGGCGAGGCGCCACATCGCATCGGCGCTGGCCCAGCCCAGCCGCAGGGCTTCCGCCGCATGGCGCGGCGCGGCCATCACGGCGAGCGCACGGCGCAAGGCCTCGACCTGCGACGCGATGGCATCGAGGCGAAACTCGACGAGCGTGCGGATCCGTTCACGCACCGGCAAAGTGGCGAGCCGCGAAGCCGGCAACGCGGCGATCATCGCCCGGTCGATCGCGCGGATCCAGGCGGCGATCATGTCCATCGGCCGGATCGTACCTTCACGACTGAAGGCATAGGCCGCCAGTTCGCGATCGACCTTTTCGGCTTCGGCGGCAGCGGTGACCGCGGCTTCGCTCCAGCCGTCGAACGCCGCCGCGTCGGCGATGGCCGGGGCCAGCCGCAGGCGGAGATCGTCCAGGGTTTCGTCAGAAGTCGCCATGGCTAGAGCTTCGGTCCATACGTCGGGCCGGCGCGGCGCGGCCTGGCGCTGGCCTTGATTTCGGCCAGCAGCGGGTTGTCCGCTCCCTCGAGCGTCGCATAGTCGCGGGCGGAGCGGCCGGAACTGTCTGCCCGGTCGGGATTGGCGCCGGCCTTGAGCAGGATCCGCATCATGTTGATATCACGGCGATGCACCGCGATGACCAGCGGGGTTTCGCCGGTCACCCCGGTCTCGTCGACCCGCGCGCCTTTGTCTACCAGCAGCGAAATGCCGTCGGCGAAGCCGAGATTGGCGGCCAGCATCATCGGTGTCGTGCCGCGGTTGTCGCCAATGTTGGGGTCGGCGCCCTTGGCTAGCAGGAATTCCATCCAGCCGACATCGCGCCGGGCGGTGACGATGTGCAGCGCGGTCTGGCCGTTGGTCGAATCGCGGGTGTTGATCAGGGTCGAGCCGGGTTGGTTGACCTCATCCGTCACCGCCTGGCCATCCCGCTCGCGCACGGCCTGGAGGAACTTGTAGCTCTTGGAGAACTGCGCCGAGGCCGGAACCGCCAGCCCGAGGGCCACCCCCGCCAGCATTGCCATCATGCCCGCCCGCGCGCCTTTTCCCAGAGCTGTCACGCCCCCTCCTTTCATCGAACCGTGCGGCGAATTGCCGGGAAATACCCCTGCCTCCGCCTTGCGTCCACCGCCTTAGCAGAGCATGAACCCGGCTGCCATGACCATCCAGGCCCGTCCGTTCGTCACCCTGTCTCTCGTCTTCGCGCTGCCGCTGGCGGTTGCCGCCTGCGGTCCGGGCGGCGATGCCGCCGAGGCGCCGCCGCTGGCCGGCGCGGCGATCGGCGGGGATTTCGCGCTGGTGGACAAGACCGGCAAGACCGTGCGCTGGTCCGATTTCGCCGGGCGCTACCGGATCGTCTATTTCGGCTATACCTTCTGCCCGGATGCCTGCCCGACCGATGTCGGCATCACCATCCGGGGCCTCAACCAGTTCACCCGCGAACACCCGGCGCTCGGCGGGCAGGTGGTGCCGCTGTTCATCACCATCGACCCGGCGCGCGACACCCCGCAGGCGGTCGGGCAGTTCACCGCTGCGTTCTCTCCCCGCCTGATCGGGCTGACCGGGAGCCCGCAGGCGATCGACAGGACGGCGAAGGCGTTCGCCGTCTACTACCATCGCGGGAAGGGTACGGCGGGCGGCTACCTGATGGACCATTCGCGGGTGGTCTACCTGATGGGCCGCAATGGCGAGCCGATCGACATGCTGCCGGCCGACAAGGGCCCGCAGGCGGTGGCCGATACCCTGGCGAAATGGGTGAAATGAGCGGGTCCGGACCGGAACGGCCGTTCTGGGAGCGCCCGCTGGCGAGCCTCGACCGTGGCGAGTGGGAAGCCCTGTGCGACGGCTGCGGCAAGTGCTGCCTGCACAAGGTCGAGGACGAGGACACGGGGGCGATCTACCAGACGAACGTCGCCTGCAAACTGCTGGACCTCAAGACCGCGCGCTGTGCCGACTATGCCAACCGCCGCGCCCAGGTTCCCGATTGCGTGCGGCTGACGGCGCGCATCGTCGCGGACGTGCCGTGGCTGCCCGACACTTGCGCCTATCGCCTGAGGGCCGAGGGCAGGCCCCTGCCCGACTGGCATTACCTTATCTGCGGCGACCGGGACGCGGTCTACCGGGCCGGGGCCTCGGTCATCGGCCGGGCGATCAGCGAAACCGTCGCCGGGCCGATCGAGCATCACATCGTCTGGCAGGGCGATGATGACGAGGATGACGCGGCGTGAACCTGCGGGAGTGGCTGCGGCGTCCGCCCGCCGAGCCGGCGACGATCACGGTCGCCGGGCGCAGCCTGCCGGTGGTGGTGCGGCCCTTGCGCCAAGCTCGGCGGATGACCCTGCGGCTGGCGCCGGACGGCAGCGAGGCGCGGGTGTCGATGCCGGCCTGGGGGCGGGCGGCGGATGCGATCGCCTTTGCCCGGACGCGGGTAGACTGGCTGGCCGGGCAACTGGAGCGATTGCCCGAAGTCCGTTCGCTGGCGGCGGGCGACCGGTTTTGCTGGCGCGGGCATCCGGTCACGATCGAATGGCAGCAACGATACCCGCGCACGCCCCGGCTGGAGGCGGGCGTGCTGCAGGTTGGCGGCCCGGAAGAAGGGCTGGAGCGACGGGTGCGGCGCTGGCTGGAGGCCGAGGCCCGCAGCCTGCTGATGGAAGACCTGGCCGACTATGCGGCACGCGCCGGGGTGCCGCTGCCGCCGCTGAGCCTGGCCAATGCCCGGCGGCGGTGGGGTTCGTGTTCGGCCACGGGCGCGATCCGGATCAACTGGCGCCTGGTCATGGCGCCGGATTTCGTCCGCCGCTCGGTCGTCGCGCACGAGGTCGCCCACCTGCTGCATTTCGACCACTCGCCGGCATTCCATCGGGCGCTCGCCGACCTGTTCGAGGGCGACATGGCAGCGGCCAACCGCTGGCTCCGGCGCGAAGGGCGCGGGCTGCACGCGGTGTTTGTCTGAAGCGGCGGTTTTGCGCTTCTTAAGCGCGGTGCGGCTCCCTATATCCGGCGCATGGCGATTTCCCGTTTTTTCCGGCGCTTCAACCCGACGGGCGCGGTCGGCGATTTTCTCGATGTCTGGCGGCAAGCCGGGCGGCGGCGCTGGGGTCTGATGATCGCCGCCGCGGCGACGACGCTGGCGATCTTCTCGCTGGTCATCTGGCAGGAATACCGGGTCGAACCGAAGCCGCCGGAAATCGTCTGGATCAACTCGTGGCCCGCCGACCGCAGCGAAGCCGAGATCAGGGCCAGCGTCCTGCTTAACCAGAAGCAGAAGGAAGCCGATCAGGCCGAGCAGGCGAAGCAGGACGAAAAGGTGCGCCAGATCTACAAGACGCTCGGTCGCCTGTCCGGCATGGACGTGGACGGGATCGAGCGCCGGGCCAAGGCCGAGCAGGCGGCAAGCGCGGCAGCCGAGGAGGCGCGGATGCGGCAGATGGCGGGCGGCGTGGCCAAGCCATGAGCGAGGCCGACGACCAGCGCTGGCTCAGGGCGGCAGCGGCGCTGGCGGACCGGGGGCGGCCGCTGAGCCGGCCCAACCCGGCGGTGGGCGCGCTGGTGGTGCGCGATGGCCGGGTCGTCGGTCGGGGCTGGACCCAGCCGGGCGGCAGGCCTCATGCCGAGGCGATGGCGCTGGCGGCGGCTGGCGATACGGCCCACGGCACGACGCTTTACGTGACCCTGGAGCCGTGCGCGCACCGTTCCGAGCGGGGGCCGGCCTGTGCCGACCTGGTCGCGGCGTCCCGGGTGAAGCGGGTGGTCGTCGGCTGCGGCGACCCCGATCCGCGCACGGCGGGCGCGGGAATCGCCCGCCTGCGCGACGCGGGGATCGCCTGCGACGAGGTGGTTTCGGCCGGGGCGAGTGAGAGCCTGGCCGGCTATCTCGCCTGCCGCACGCTCGGGCGGCCGCAGGTGACCCTGAAGCTGGCCCTGTCGCTCGACGGGGCGATCGCCATGGCCGATGGGCAAAGCCGGTGGATCACCGGGGCCATCGCCCGTGCCCATGGCCATGCCCAGCGCGCGCGGGCCGATGCGATCCTGGTCGGCGGCGGCACGTTGCGGGCAGACGCGCCGAAACTCGACGTCCGCCTGGCGGGACTGGAAGCGCGCAGCCCGGCGCGCTGGGTGCTGAGCCGCGAGGCCGCGCCGGCAGGATGGCAGCGGCTGGCCCGGCCCGAGGACATCGCGACGATGGCGGGCGTGCAATACCTGTTCGTCGAAGGCGGCGCGGCGACGGCAGCGGCGTTCCTCGCCGCCGATCTCGTCGACCGCTTGCTGGTCTATCGCGCGCCAATCGTCATCGGCGGCGGCCGGCCAGGGATTGCCGACATCGGACTCGGCGGGCTGGACCGCGCGCATGGGCGCTGGCGGCTGGTCGAGACCCGGCGGCTTGGCAACGACCTGCTCGAGGCCTACGAGCGCACCCGGACAACCTGAGGGATGGCTTGTCCATCCCGACCACGACGGGATGGCTTGTCCATCCCGTCCACAACGGTATGGCTTGTCGATCCCGACCACGACCAGATCAGGACACGGCTACCATGTTTACCGGCATCGTCACCGCACTGGGCACGATCACCGAGGCGCGCGATGCGGGCGACCTGCACGCGACCATCGCCTGCCCGTTCGACCCGGCAAAGATCGCCATCGGCGCCTCGATCGCCTGTTCGGGGACATGCCTGACAGTGGTCGATCGCGGCGGGACGGCCGGCGATGCCTGGTTCGCCGTGACGATTTCCGGCGAATCGATCGCGCGGACGGTGCCGGGGCGCTGGCAGGTGGGCAGCCGCCTGAACCTCGAACCGGCGCTGAAGCTGGGCGATGAACTGGGCGGGCATATCGTCACCGGCCATGTCGATGGCGTCGGGCGGGTCGTGGCGGTCGCGCCGGAGGGCGAATCGCTGAGGCTGACGATCGGCGCGCCGAAGGAACTGGCGCCCTACCTCGCCGCCAAGGGTTCAATCACCGTCGATGGCGTATCGCTGACGGTGAACACGGTGGCCGACCAGGCCGATGGCGAGTGCCATTTCACCCTGAACCTGATCCCGCATACCGCCGAGGTGACGACGCTGGGCGCTCTGGCGGTGGGGGATGCGGTCAATCTCGAGATCGACGTTCTCGCGCGCTATCTCAAGCGGATGCAGTCGCTCGTCTGATATCCAGAGCCAGATGTGCCGCACTCAGCGCGGCGAGAACGCTCAGTCCGCCAGGCTGAACGAGCCGGCAGAGCCATGGCGCTGCGACAGGTGTTCCACGATCGGGCCATAAAGCGGCGAGTCGAACTCGATGCCGGCCCGCGCCCGGTCGATCCAGCGGACGATCCCGGCGATGCCTTCGAGTCCGTTCGGCCGGACGATGACCCGACTGCCGACATTGAGGCACAGGGTGCGCATGGTGACGCAGCAGCCGTGAGTCGAGATGTCGTGAATGGCCCCTTCGTCGCGCGTGCCGTTGAGCGTGCGGCAGCGCGCCGGCAGGGCGACCGCGCTACGGGCTTCCTTGCGGGCATTGATGGTCGATTCGGACATGGACCAATGATGACAGATCGCGGTTAAACGACTGTTATTGAATCGCACATATTACGCAATAATCCAGATGCGGCAGATCGGCCCTGCGAGATCAGGCCATGACCCTGGTTCCCGCAAGCTGCGGGGCGAGATTGCGGCCGGAAAGACCTGCCGGCGTCGGCAGGCCCATCAGGGCCAGCTGGGTCGGCAGCACATCGAGGATCGACACCAGCCCATCATGGACCGCGCCGCGACCGGACGGCGACTGGATCCACAGGCAGCCTTCGGGATCGTGGCAGCCGCTCTTCATGCCCTCGATCAGGTAGAAATGCCGCGCGAACTCGGCCTTGATGCCGCTGCGGCTGTCGATCAGCACCGCATCGGGCGGCAGCGGCCGGGAAACCTGGCAGCCGAAGTAGAGGTCGCACGGGTCGGTGATGACGGTGGTAAAGCCGAACGCGGCGCTGCCGTCGGCCAGCTGGAACGCCTCGAGCCGGGCGCGGCCGGCGGCGGCGGCCTCCGGGCTGGGGAAACGGGCCATGTACTGGTGAGTCATCGTCGGCGTCACTTCGCACGGGCCGATCCCGGCATCGCGGAGGAAGGCGGCGCCATCGTGCATGCGGTGGAAGAACTGCCCGCCACGGCCTTCGTAGCGCAGGTACGGCTTCTGGCCGAGCGCGGAGACCAGCATCAGCGTTGCGCCGTGGCGCTCGGCCAGCGCCATGAAGCGGCCGACCATCCGGTCGGTCTCGCGATAGGCGAAGTGGATGGCATCGCCGTAGAGCGCCAGTTCGTCCTGGCTCGGCTGCAGGGTGAACGGGGCCGGGTCCATGTAACGCCAGTAGCTGTGCTGGAGATGGGCGATGGAGTTCGAGAAGAAGCTGGCGAAGTGCGGCAGGGCGCGGGCATAGCTGCGGGCGAAGACATCGGCATTGAGCCGGTCGAGCAGGGTGACCCGGCGCCACGAGCGGCGCGGATCGCCGAGCTTCTCGCTGGAAAGCTGGCCGAGAATGGCGGAGACGGTGGCGGCGGAAAGGCCGTTGCGGGCGGCGAACAGGGCGAAGGCGGCATAGTCGCGCGCATTCATCGCGGCACTGGCATTGGAATGCTCGCGCACCTGCGAGGAGACGAAGCGGTTGTAGGTGTTGAGTTCGCCCGGGTAGGCGTCGCCGTCCTCGCACCAGGGATCGCCGAGGTAGATGTTGCCCGGTCTGGCGAACGGGGCGACGTTCATGCTGGAAAAGCTGGCGACGCGGCGGCCGGCGGCCATCATCATCGCGAACACGTCCTCATGGCCGCCCTTTCGGCCATCGGTCAGGTGGAACACGCCATGTTCGGCATAGGGCACGCCGGTGTGGATCGAATACCACTGGATCCACGGTTCCAGCAGGAGCGGATCGGTCTCGTCCGACATGGTCGTGAAGACATCGCTCTGGCCATGGAGGCGGCGGAAATTGGGCAGGCTGCCATCCGCCATCCACTGGCCCAGCAGGTGGTGGGAGATCTCGTTGATCTCCAGCACGATCATCCTGCGCGCGGCGGGCCGGCTTTCCAGGGTGAGCGAGAAATCCAGATAGGTCATGCGGGGCGCGTCTCCGATCGCGGGGGGCAGGCGGACGCTGCGCCGCGAGCGCCCGGGGCTCAATGGCGTTAATCATGCGATCGACGGAGGTGGCCCGGATCGGGACGGTGGCGCCGGGAAGTGTTACCCCGGCGTGACCAGGCGGGCGGCGCGATCGACGCGGAAGGCGAGCGGTCGGTCCGGGTCCGCCGAATGGAAGGCGAACCCGGGCGCGCCCTCGCTGTCCCAGTGGCCGGCCGTCATCGGCTCGCCGGCGAGAGTCCGCCATTCGCCGGCGCGGGGAAACTGGCAGGCCGAGGGGCCGCGCGCCGCCCGCCAGCGGGCAAGCGCGCGGACATGGACTTCGAGCTCGTGGTCGCGGTGCTGCCAATCGACCCAGCCGATCGCGCCGTCCTGGCAGTAGGCGTTGTTGTTGCCCTGCTGGGTGCGGCCGAATTCGTCGCCGGCGGTCAGCAGGATGGTGCCGGTGGAGGCGAACAGGGTGCCGAGCAGCGCCTTGCTGTCCGCCCGGCGGCGGGCGCGGATCGCCGGGTCGTCGGTCGGGCCTTCGACGCCGTTGTTCCAGCTGAAGTTTTCGTGGTGGCCGTCGCGGTTGTGCTCGCCATTGGCCCAGTTGTGGCGCTCGGCATAGGCGACGGTGTCGGCCAGGGTGAAGCCGTCGTGCGCGGCGAGGAAGTTGACGCTGCGGCAGGCCTGCTCGCCGAACAGGTCGGCCGAACCCGCCAGCCGCGTGGCGAGCAGGCCGATGCCAATGCCTTCGTCGTGGTGGCCGGAGCGCCAGAAGCGGCGGACATCGTCGCGAAAGCGATCGTTCCATTCGAGCCAGTTGGGCGGGAACCGGCCAAGCTGGTAGCCGCCCGGCCCGATATCCCACGGTTCGGCGATCAGCACGCGATCGGCGAGCCAGGGGTCGGCGGCGAGTTCGGCGAAGAACGGGGCATCGGCGTCGAAGCCGCCGCCCCAGGGCGAGCCGCGCGCGAGGATCGTCGCGAGATCGAAGCGGAAGCCGTCGACGCCGGCATGGCAGACGAAGTGGTGCAGCGCATCGAGCGCCAGGGCACGCACCGCCGGCTGGCCGAAATCGAGCGTGTTGCCGCAGCCGGTGTCGTTGATCAGGCGGGCCCCGGATTCACTGGCGGAATCGCGGGCATAGACCGCGTCGTCCAGCCCGCGCAGGCAGAGGACCGGGCCGAAGACATCGCTTTCGCCGGTGTGGTTGAGCACGATGTCGAGGATGACGCCGATGCCGGCTTCATGCAGCGCGGCGACGGTCTCCCGCAGTTCGGCGATGCCGCCGGGGCAGAGGCCGGGGTCCAGCGCCATCGGCGCGACCGGGTTGTAGCCCCAGAAATTGGTCAGGCCGAGCGGGGCGAGGTGGCGTTCGTCGATCCAGGCGACGATCGGCATCAGTTCGACCGCGCCGACATGGAGCGACTGCAGGTGGGCGATGACCGCCGGTTCGGCCAGCGCGGCGACGGTGCCGCGCTTGTGCATCGGGACATCGGGGTGGAGCAGGCTGAAACCGCGGACGTTCACCTCGTAGATCAGGCCGCCGGGGGTAAACACCGGTGGCCTGGCCGGGAGGGGATCGGACGGGACCGGGACGATGGCGCGGGGGACCAGGCCGGCGGTATCGAAGCCATGGGCGGCGAGGATCGGGTCGTAGGCGAAGCGGCGGTCGAGCTCGACGGCGTGGGGATCGACCAGCAGCTTGGCAGGGTCGAACCACAGGCCACGATCGGGCGCCCATTCGCCATCGGCGCGGTAGCCGTAGCGGGTGCCGGTGAGGTGGCCGGGGAGATCGAGCAGCCAGTCGTCGCCCTTGCGGGTCATCGCCAGGCGCTGTTCGCTCTCGCCTTCGAACAGGCACAAGGATACCGCCGCCGCGCGGGGAGAACGGACCGCGAAGCGGGTCTGCCCATCAATGACGTGGGCACCCATGACGCGGTGGCCCGGCATCAGGTCACGACGTCGGGCGCCGTGCGGCCGGTATGGCGGACGATGCCGGCGAGCGCATCGGCCGCAGCGATCAGCTCGGCGAGCATGGCCGGGGTCTCGGCGGCGAGGTCGCCCGAGGCGGGTTCGTAGCGTTCGAGGTAGACGCGGAGGGTAGCCCCTTGCGTGCCGGTGCCCGAGAGGCGGAAGACGATGCGACTGCCGCCTTCGAACAGCACCCGCAGGCCCTGGTTGCGGCTGACCGAGCCGTCGACCGGGTCGGTATAGGCGAAGCTGTCAGCCGCGGCGACGGTGAGCGGGCCGAAGCTCCTGCCCGGCAGGGCAGGCAGCGCGGCGGTCAGTTCGGCGATCAGCGCGTCGGCCTGTTCGGTCGGCAGCGCCTCGTAGTCGTGGCGGGCGTAGTAGTTGCGGCCGTATTTCGCCCAGTGTTCGGCGGCGAGTTGGGCTACCGGGATTTTGCGGACGGCGAGCACGTTGAGCCAGAGCAGCACGGCCCAGAGGCCGTCCTTTTCGCGAACGTGGTCCGAACCGGTGCCGGCGGATTCCTCGCCACAAATGGTGGCGAGGCCGGCATCGAGCAGGCTGCCGAAGAACTTCCACCCGGTCGGCGTTTCGTAGGCGGGAATGCCGAGGGCTTCGGCGACACGGTCAGCCGCGGCGCTGGTCGGCATCGAGCGGGCGATGCCTTTCAGCCCGGCGCTGTAGCCGGGGGCGAGATGGGCGTTGGCGGCGAGCATGGCCAGCGAATCCGACGGGGTGACGAAGATGCCGCGCCCGAGGATCAGGTTGCGGTCGCCATCGCCGTCGCTGGCCGCGCCGAAATCGGGCGCTTGCGCGGCGAACATCGTCTCGAACAGTTCGTGGGCGTGGACCATGTTGGGGTCCGGGTGGTGGCCGCCGAAGTCCTCCAGCGGCACGCCGTTGCGCACCGTGCCGGGCGCGAAACCCAGCCGGCTTTCGAGGATTTCGCGGGCATATGGCCCGGTGACCGCGTGCATGGCATCGAACGACATGGTGAACCCGGCGGCGACCATCGCCCGGATCGCGGCGAAGTCGAACAGGGTTTCCATGAGTGCTGCATAATCCGCGACCGGATCGATCACCTCGACCGCCATGCCGGCAAGCTCGACAGTGCCAAGCCGGTCGAGATCGATATCGGCGGCTTCGACCGCGCGCCATTCGGCGATCGCCAGGGTGCGCTGGAAGATCGCTTCGGTCACCGCTTCGGGCGCAGGGCCGCCATTGGCGATGTTGTACTTGATGCCGAAGTCCTCGTCCGGCCCGCCGGGGTTGTGGCTGGCGGAAAGGACGAGGCCGCCCGAGGCGCCATATTTGCGGATCACGGCACTGGCCGCCGGGGTCGAGAGAATGCCGCCCTGGCCGACCAGCACCCGGGCATAGCCGTTGGCCGCAGCCATGCGGATCGCCTTCTGGATCACCGTGCGGTTGAGGTAGCGGCCATCGCCGCCGATGACGAGCGTGGCATTTGCCGGGCGCTCGACCACGTCGAACACCGACTGGATGAAGTTTTCCGCGTAGTTCGGCTGCTCGAACACCCGGACTTTCTTGCGCAGGCCGGAGGTGCCGGGCTTCTGGTCCGAATAGGGCGTGGTCGGCACGGCATTGTGAGAAATTGGGGTCATTGGGCGGTCCCGGTCAGTTCGCGATAAAGGCTGGCATAGGCGGCGCCGCTGGCGGCCCACGAGAAATCGGCGCGCATCCCGGCGCGCTGGATGCGCTGCCACTGCGGCTGGTCGGCCCAGAGCGCGAACGTGCGATCGAGCGCGCGGGCAAGATTGGCATAATCGACGCGGGCGAACTGCACGCCGGTGGCGGCATCGGCGGCGAGCGCGGCGATGTTGGCGTCGATCACCGTGTCGGCGAGGCCGCCGGTGCGGGCGACGACGGGTATGCAGCCATAGCGCAGGCCGTAGAGCTGGGTCAGGCCGCAGGGTTCGAAACGGCTCGGCACCAGGATCGCATCGCCGCCGGCCTGCATGCGGTGGGCCAGCGCCTCGTCATAGCCGAAGCGAAGGCCGATGCGGCCGGGATGGCGCTGGGCGGCCTTTTCCAGCTCGATCGCCAGCGCCTGGTCGCCGGTGCCGAGCAGCGCCAGGCGACCGCCGAGGCCGACGAGATGGTCGAGCACCTCGCACAGCACGTCGATGCCCTTCTGCCAGGTCAGGCGGCTGATGACGACGAACAGCGGGCCCCCAACACCTTCTTGGGCGTCTGCCGCAAGGCCGAACTCGGCTTCGAGCGCGCGCTTGTTGGCGAGGCGGCGCGGGAGTTTGCGGACGCTGTAGGCCGCGGCGAGAGCCGGGTCGCTCTCCGGGTTCCATTCCGCCGTGTCGATGCCGTTGACGATGCCGCGCACCCGGCTGCCCCGGCTGCGGATCAGGCCTTCGAGGCCCATGCCGAATTCGGCCTCGCGGATTTCGAGGGCATAGGTCGGGGAGACGGTGGTGATCACGCTGGCGGCTTCGAGGCCGGCCTTCAGGAGGCCGACACCGCCGTGGTATTCGACGCCATCGAGCGCGAAGGCTTGCGGCGGGAGCGCGAGGCGGGGGAAAATCTCGGCGCCGCAGCGGCCCTGGAACGCCATGTTGTGGATGGTCATGACGCTGGGTGGCGCGGACTGGCCGGCGGGCGGGGCGAAGCGGAGGTAGGCGGGGGCCATCGCCGCCTGCCAGTCATGGGCATGGAGCACGTCGAAGCGCAGGCCGTGGCAGGCGCCGGCGGCGAGATCGGCGGCGGCGCGGCCAAGCGCGGCGAAGCGGTGCCAGTTGTCCGGCCAGTCCCGCCCCGAGGCGTCGGCATAAGGGCCGCCTTCGCGCGCGTAGAGACCCGGGCAATCGAGCACCAGCAGCGGATGAGCGCCAAGGTTCGCCGCGAGGAGCCGGGCCGGTTCACCGAGCAGGTCGGGCCACTGGTGCAGCACCTTGGGCTTGCGGCGCTTTTGCGTGATCGCGGCGAGGACCGCGGGATAGCCCGGCAGCAGCGTCGTCATCGCCACGCCATGGGGGGCGAGCGCGGCCGGCAGCGCGCCGGCGACATCGGCCAGCCCGCCGGTCTTGACCAGCGGCACCGCTTCCGAGGCGACGGAGAGAACCTGGAGGGCCATCAGCTTGTTTGTTGTCGCATCATTTTATGCAAAAAACCGGCTCCCACTTTTTCGCATGATGCTTCAGCCGAGTTGCTCGATCATCCGCTTGTTGATCAGGCAAACGCCGTTTTCCGTGCGGCGGAAGCGGCGGGCATCGAGTTCCGGGTCCTCGCCGACGACCAGGCCTTCGGGAATGCGGACGCCGGAATCGATGATGACACGCGACAGGCGGGCGCCCCGGCCGATGTTGCAATAGGGCAGGATCACCCCTTCGCGCACGGAAGACCAGCTTCCCATCTTGACCCCGGTGAACAGCAGCGAGCGCCAGGCGGTGGCGCCGGAGACGATGCAATCCTGGCTGATCAGCGAGGAGATGGCGGAGCCGCGTCGCCCATCCTGGTCGTGGACGAACTTCGCGGGCGCGGCGACGACGGCATCGGTCCAGATCGGCCATTCGCGGTCGTACATGTTGAGCTTGGGCACAGTGTCGGTCAGGTCGAGGTTGGCCTCGAAGTAGGCGTCCAGGGTGCCGACGTCGCGCCAGTATTCCTCGATCTCCTCGGCGGCGCGGATGCAGCTGTCAGTGAAGCGGTGGGCGACGGCCTTGCCGCCCTTGACGATCTTCGGGATGATGTCCTTGCCGAAATCGCGGCTGGAAGCCGGATCGTCGGCGTCGGCGCGGAGCAGGTCGAACAGGAACTCGGTGTCGAACACGTAGATGCCCATGGAGGCCAGCGACATGCCCGGTTCGCCGGGGATTTCCGGCGGACTGGCCGGCTTCTCGACGAAATCGGTGATCACCGAATTGGCATCGGCCGCCATGACGCCGAATTCGCTGGCGCTGGCCGAAGGCACCACCAGGCAGCCGATCGTCACGTCGGCCGACGAGTTGACGTGCTGCTGCAGCATCAGCTCGTAGTCCATCTTGTAGATGTGGTCGCCCGCCAGGATGACCATGTATTTCGGCCGGTAGCTCTCGATGATGTCGATGTTCTGGAACACCGCGTCGGCGGTGCCTTCGTACCAGTGCAGTTCGGAAATGCGCTGGCTGGCCGGCAGGATGTCGAAGCTCTCGTTGCGCTCGGGCCGCATGAAGTTCCAGGCGCGGTTCATGTGGCGGATCAGGCTGTGGGCCTTGTATTGCGTCGCCACGCCGATGCGGCGGATGCCCGAGTTGATCGCGTTGGAGAGCGCGAAGTCGATGATCCGGCTCATCCCGCCGAAGTAGACCGCCGGCTTGGCGCGGTTGTCGGTCAGCTCCCGGAGCCGACTGCCGCGACCGCCGGCGAGGACATAGGCCATGGCATCGCGGGCGAGTGGGTGGGTGGATTGTGGCCTGATCACGGTCCCCTCCTGCAAGAACGGCTTGCCGGTCATTCCGCTGCCTCCAGCATGATCGTCGCCAATGGCGGCAATGTGACGGTGGCGCTGCCGTCGCGCGCGGTGACCAGCCCGAGGTTGCCCATGCCGGAGCCGCCGTAGCAGGTGGCGTCCGAATTGAGCACCTCGCGCCACTGGCCGTCGCGCGGCAGCGGCACGCGGTAGTTGGCGTGGGGGCTGGGCGTCATGTTGGCGATCACCGCCACCGGCGGTTCGCCATCGGCTTTGCGCAGCCAGGCGAAGACCGCGTTCTCGCTGTCGTCCACCACCAGCCATTCGAAGCCCTGCGGCTCGCAATCGTGGCGGTGGAGGGCGGGCTTGCGGCGGTAGAGGGTGTTGAGATCGCGGACCAGCTGGCGCACGCCATCGTGCGCGGGCAAGCCGAGCAGATCCCAGTCGAGCGCGCGGGCCTCGCTCCATTCGCGGCGCTGGGCGAACTCCTGGCCCATGAACAGCAACTTCTTGCCGGGGTAGCCCCACATCAGGGCATAATAGGCGCGCAGGTTGGCGAACTTCTGCCACTCGTCGCCGCTCATCTTGGTGATCAGGCTGCCTTTGCCGTGGACCACCTCGTCGTGGCTCAGCGGCAGGACGAAATTCTCGGCGAAGGCATACATCAGGCCGAAGGTGATGTCGTCGTGGTGCCAACGGCGGTGGACGGCATCGCGCGACATGTATTTCAGCGTGTCGTGCATGAAGCCCATGTTCCACTTGAAGCCGAAGCCCAGGGCGGAGCGCGGCTCGTCATGGGCCGGGAGCGTCACGCCGGGCCAGGCGGTGGATTCCTCGGCGACGGTGAAGGCGCCGGGGTGCGAGCCATAAACGGCGCGGTTGGTGGCGCGCAGGAAATCGACCGCTTCCCAGTTCTCCCGGCCACCTTCGGCATTGGCGATCCATTCGCCGGCTTTGCGCGAGTAATCGCGGTAGAGCATCGAGGCGACGGCATCGACCCTGAGGCCATCGACGTGATAGGCCTCGGCCCAGAACAGGGCGTTGTTGACCAGGAAGGCCGCAACCTCGCGCCGGCCGAAATTGTAGATCGCCGTCTGCCAGTCCGGGTGGAAGCCGAGGCGCGGGTCCTCGTGTTCGTAGAGCGCGGTGCCGTCGAAATGGGCGAGGCCGTGCTCGTCTGTCGGAAAGTGGGCGGGCACCCAGTCGATCAGCACGCCGATGCCGGCCTGATGGGCGCCATCGACGAAGCGGGCGAAGCCGGCCGGATCGCCGAAGCGGGCGGACGGCGCGTAGAGCCCGGTGGTCTGGTAGCCCCACGAGGGATCGTAGGGGTGCTCGCTGACCGGCATGAACTCGATGTGGGTGAAACCCATGTCGGCGACATAGGGGATGAGTTCGTCGGCCAGGCGGTCCCACGGCAGGAACCAGTCGTTGCCGTCGCGGCGCCAGGAGCCGGGATGGACTTCGTAGATCGCAATCGGCTGGCGGCGGGGATCGACCGAGGCCCAGTATTGGCGGTGGGCATCGTCGGCCCAATCGGCCTTGCCGGGGCGGGCGACGACCGAGGCGGTGGCCGGGCGCAGTTCGCTGGCGAAGGCGAACGGATCGGCCTTGAGCGGCAGCACGGTACCGTCCGCCCCGGTGACGTGGAACTTGTAGGCGCGGCCCTCGCCGATATCCGGCAGGAAAATTTCCCAGACGCCGATATCCTGCCGATGGCGCATCGGGTGGCGGGCATGGTCCCAGTCGTTGAAATCGCCGACGACGGCGACGCGGCGGGCATTCGGCGCCCAGACGGCGAAGTGGACGCCGCTGGCGCCCTCGTGTTCGATGACGTGGGCGCCAAGCTTGTCGAACAGGCGGAAATGGGTGCCCTGGGCGATCAGCAGGTCATCGACAGGGCCGAGCACCGGGCCGAAGCTGTAGGGATCGCTCACCCACCATTCGGCGCCTTTCGCGCCGGCGCGGTAGCGGATCGGCTGGCGTTCGCCGGAAAGCCCGCCCTCGAACAGGCCGCGCCCATCGACGAGGCCCAGCACGCCGAGCGATTCGCCCGCCAGGCTGAACGCCTCCGCCGCTTCCGCGCCGGGCAGCCAGGCACGCGCGAACAGGCCGGCGGGGCCGGCGTGGGGACCGAGCAGCGCGAAAGGATCGGCGTGGGTGCCGTCCAGCAGGGCGGCGATGGCGGACTTCGGAGGCTTCATCTGCTGCCGTTCATGACGCTGGCAGGGCTCCCCAGATGTCGCGGGCATATTCGCCGATGGTGCGATCAGAGGAGAACCAGCCGAGATTGGCTATGTTCCTGATCGCACTGGTGCGCCATTGCGCCTGATCAAGCCAGCGCAAATCGACCTTGCGCTGGGCTTCGGCATAGGCATCGAAATCGGCGGCGACCATGAACCAGTCGTGGTCGTAAAGCCCGCCCATCAGGTCGGCGTAACGGTGCGGATCGTCGGGCGAGAACACGCCGGACGCGATCGCGTTGACCGCCTGCTGCAGTTCGCGGCTCGATTCGATCAGCGCGCGCGGGTTGTAGCCGTCGGCGCGCTTGGCGGCGACTTCGTCCGCGGTCAGCCCGAAGATGAAGATCTCGTCGTCGCCCACCCGGTCCTTCATCTCGACATTGGCGCCGTCGAGCGTGCCGATGGTCAGCGCGCCGTTGAGGCCGAACTTCATGTTGCCGGTGCCCGAGGCTTCCATGCCCGCGGTGCTGATCTGCTCGGACAGATCGGCGGCCGGGATGATGCGTTCGGCCAAGGTGACGTTGTAGTTGGGCACGAACACCAGCTTGAGCAGGCCGCCGGTCGAGGGATCGGCGTTGATGCGGCGGGCGATGTCGTTGGCCAGTTTGATGACGAGCTTGGCGTTGTGGTAGCTCGGCGCCGCCTTGCCGGCGAGGATCTTGACCCGGGGCACCCAGTCCCGCTCGGGATGGCTGCGGATCTGGTCGTAGAGCGCGACGGTCTCGACCAGGTTGAGCAACTGGCGCTTGTATTCGTGGATGCGCTTGATCTGGACGTCGAACATCGCGTCCGGGTCGAGCCGGGCACCGGTCAGCCCCCTGAGGTGCTGGGCGAGTGCGACCTTGTTGGCGCGCTTGACCTCGGCGATGCGTTCGCCGAGCGCGGAGTCCTTTGCCAGCGCGTTGAGATCGGTCAGCGCCTCGGCATCGTCGAGGAACCTGTCGCCGATGGCGTCGCGCAGGACGGCGGTCAGGCCGGGGTTGCACTGTTGCAGCCAGCGGCGCGGGGTGACGCCGTTGGTCTTGTTGTTGATGCGATCCGGGTAGAGGCGGTGAAGGTCGCTGAACACGGTCGACTTCATCAGCTCGGTGTGGAGCGCGGCGACGCCGTTGACGCTGTGGGCGCCGGCAAACGCCAGGTTGGCCATGCGCACGCGGCGTTCGCCGGCCTCGTCGATCAGCGAGATATTGGCGACCTGGCTGCCATCCAGCCCGCCGCGCCGCGCCTCGCGCAGGACGCGGCTGTTGATCGCGTAGATGATCTGCATGTGGCGGGGCAGCAGCCGCTCGAACAGGGGCAGCGGCCAGCTCTCCAGCGCCTCAGGCAGCAGGGTGTGGTTGGTATAGCCGACGGTGCGCTTGGTCACGTCCCAGGCTTCGTCGAATTCGAGGCCGTGGATGTCGGTCATCAGCCGCATGAGTTCGGCGACGGCGACCGCCGGGTGGGTGTCGTTGAGCTGGATCGCCGCCTTGTCCGGCAGGGTGCGGATATCGCCGTGATACTGGACGTGGCGGCGGACGATGTCCTGGATCGAGGCGGAGGAGAAGAAATACTCCTGGCGCAGGCGCAGTTCCTGGCCCGCCTCGTTGGAATCAGCCGGGTAGAGCACGCGAACCAGGCTGTCCGCCTTGACCTGATCGGCCAAGGCCCCGAAGTGGTCGCCGGCGTTGAACGCATCGAGCCGCAGCGGATCGAGCGCCGAGGCGGTCCACAGCCTGAGCGTGTTGACCCGCTTGCCCCGCCAGCCGACCACCGGGGTATCGTAGGCGGTGGCCAGCACCTGTTCGGCCGGGTTCCAGGTGACGCCGGTGTTCGATTCGACCACTTCGCCGCCGAAGCCGACGCGATAGGCGGCTTCCCAGCGGGGGAACTCCCAGGGGTTGCCGTGGGCCAGCCAGGTCTCGGGCAGCTCGACCTGCCAGCCATCGTCGATCCGCTGGCGGAACATGCCGTTGACGTAGCGGATGCCGTAGCCATAGGCCGGGATGTCGAGGCTGGCGAGGCTCTCCATGAAGCAGGCGGCGAGCCGGCCGAGGCCGCCGTTGCCGAGCGCCGCGTCCGGCTCGAGTTCTTCCAGCGCGGACAATTCGAAGCCGTGATCGCGGAGTGCGGCTTCCATCTCGCGGGTCATCGACAGGTTGGACAGGGCATCGCGCAGCAGGCGGCCGATGAGGAATTCGAGGCTGAGGTAGTAGACCCGCTTGCCGCCGTCCTCGTATGTCCGCCGGGTGGAGTCCATCCAGCGGTCGATGATGTTGTCCCGGATCGCCAGGATCGCGGCGGTGAACCAGTCGTGCGGCTTGGCGGCGCGTTCGTCCTTGCCGACGCGGTGGCGCAGTGCGTCGAGCACCAGGGCGTGGATGTCGTTGGCGGGAGGCTGGACGGGTTGGGCAGGCACGGTGGTTCCCCTCGAATCAAGACGGCCGCGAAAGCCGGCTGCGCCCTCCGGTCGCCCGGGTGGCACAATTCCTCCGCCCTCAACTTTCCTCTGGTGGCGAAGCTAGAGCAGAGCGGACGGCGCCCGCAAGCGGCATTGCACCCGATGTGAGCACCTGCGGCAACTAGCTGGCAAATCCATACGTATTTGCAAACGCGGCCACTCTCGACCTGCGAGCGGCGCGGGCTAGAATGGGGTGATGAGCGCGCCCTCCCCCGATGCTTCGCCCTGGTGGAAGGGCGCGGCGATCTACCAGATCTATCCCCGATCGTTTGCCGACAGCAATGGCGACGGCGTCGGCGATCTCGCCGGGATCGCCGCCCGGCTCGACCATGTCGCCAGCCTGGGGGTCGAGGCGATCTGGCTGTCGCCCTTCTTCACCTCGCCGATGCGAGACTTCGGCTACGATGTCGCCGATTACTGCGATGTCGATCCGCTGTTCGGCACGCTGGCGGATTTCGATGCGCTGGTGGAACGCGCGCACGGGCTGGGGCTGCGGGTGATCATCGACCAGGTCATGGCGCATACCTCCGACCAGCACGCATGGTTTGCGGAGAGCCGGTCGGGGCGGGATAACCCCAAGGCGGACTGGTATGTCTGGGCCGACCCGAAGCCGGACGGTTCGCCGCCGTGCAACTGGCAATCGGTGTTCGGCGGGCCAGCGTGGACCTGGGACGGGCGGCGGCGGCAATATTACATGCACCAGTTCCTCAAGGAGCAGCCGCAGCTCAACGTGCATCAGCTGGCGGTGCAGGACGCGTTGCTGGATGCGGCGCGGTTCTGGCTGGAGCGCGGGGTGGACGGTTTCCGGCTGGATGCTCTGAACCATTCCATGTTCGATCCGCAATTGCGCGACAACGCGGTGGCGAGCGACGATGGGCCACGGACGCGGCCGTTCGACTACCAGCGGCGCAACCGCTCGCAGGACCATCCCGGCGTGGTGGCGTTTGTCGAGCGGATTGCCGAATTGTGCTCGGGCTATGGCGCGGTGTTCACCGTGGCGGAAGTCGGGGGGCCGAAGGTGCTGCCGTTGATGAAGGCCTATACCGGGCCGGGGCGGCTATCGAGTGCCTACAGCTTCGACTTCCTCTATGCGCCGGAACTGACGCCGGCGCTGGTGGCGAAGACCCAGGAGGCTTGGCCGGGGCTGCCGGGAGAAGGCTGGCCGAGCTGGGCATTCGAGAACCACGACGCGCCGCGCATCGCCTCGCGCTGGTGTGCCGATCCGGCGCTGCGGCCGGGGTTCTGCCGGATGGCGATGGCCCTGCTCGTGTGCCTGCGCGGCAATGTGTTCCTCTATCAGGGGCAGGAGCTGGGGCTGGAGCAGGACGAGATCCCGTTCGAGCTGCTGCAGGACCCGGAGGCAATCGCCAACTGGCCGCTGACCCTGTCGCGCGACGGGGTGCGGACGCCGATGCCGTGGGATGCTTCGCTGCCCAATGCCGGATTTGGCGACGGGGTGCCGTGGCTGCCGCTATCGGCTGGGAACATCGCCCGGGCGGTGGCCGGGCAGGAAGCCGATGCCGGTTCGCTGCTGCATTTCACCCGGGAGGCGCTGGCATTGCGGCGGGATCACGCGGCGCTCAGGTCGGGCACGTTCGAGAATTGCCGGGCGAAGGGAGACCTGCTGGTGTTCGAGCGGGACTGGGCCGGCGAGCGGCTGCGCTGCGCCTTCAATCTCGGACAAGGTAGCCTTGCGCACACCGGTGCCGGCGAAGTTCTCCTGGCGGTCAACGGGGCGACGGCGGACGCGTTGCCGGCGTTCGGCGCGATCGTGACGCGCGGCTGAAAACGAAAAGGGCGGCCCCGCGGGACCGCCCTCTCGTTCGATCGGAAGCGATTCCGACCGGTGCAATCGCGAGATTACTTGATCTCGACGGTGCCGCCGGCTTCCTCGATCTTCTTCTTGATCTCTTCGGCTTCCGCCTTGTTGACGCCTTCCTTGATCGCCTTCGGAGCCGATTCCACGAGGGTCTTGGCTTCGGTCAGGCCGAGCGCGGTGATGGCGCGGACTTCCTTGATGACCTGGATCTTCTTGCCGCCGTCGCCGGTCAGGATGACGTCGAATTCGGTCTTTTCCTCGGCAGCGGCGGCACCGGCATCACCACCGCCAGCGGCGGGGGCGGCGACGGCGACGGCAGCAGCGGCGGAAACGCCCCAGGCTTCTTCGAGGGCCTTGGCGAGGTCGGCGGCTTCGAGAACGGTCAGCTTCGAAAGTTCTTCAACGAGATTGGCAATATCGGCCATGATGTTTCACTCCTGAATGGTGGTCCCGGAATCTTCCGGAAAAACGTCTTGTTACGCGGCATCCTTCGCGGCGTAGGCGCCGAAGACGCGGGCCAGCTTGGCCGCCGGAGCGGTGGCGAGCTGGGCGATCTTCGTGGCCGGAGCCTGGACGAGGCCGATGAGCTTGGCGCGCATTTCGTCGAGCGACGGCATCGTGGCGAGAGCCTTGATCCCGTTGGCATCGAGGACGACCGAACCCAGCGAACCACCGACGATCTCGATCCGATCGGTGGTCTTGGCGAAGTCAACCACGACCTTGGCGGCGGCGACCGGGTCCAGCGACGAAGCGATGGCGGTCGGGCCGGTGAGGAAATCGGCGATCCCCTCGTAAGGCGTGCCCTGTGCGGCAAGCTTGGCAAGACGGTTCTTCGCAACCTTGTAGGTCGCGCCCGCTTCACGGATCTTGCCGCGCAGTTCGGTGCTCTGCTTCACCGACATGCCGAGGTTGCGGGTGATGACCACCACGCCGACCTCGTTGAAGACCGCGTTCAGCGATGCGACCGATTCGGCTTTCTGCGAACGATCCATGCCTTACTCCTTCAAATGGCCGCACCGAAACCCGGTGCAGCCGGCTACGTTTGCCCCGATGCCAAGGCACCGGGAGCGGGTCCGTTGAAGGGGAAGGAGTTGCGCGAAAGCGCCATCGTGACCGGGCCAGGACGAAGCCGGGCCGGGCTGGAATCTCTTTTCCCCGTCTAGGCTGGAGATTAAGCGCGGGCAGACCCCGTGCACCAACTGTCTCGGACGGATGATGCCGGCCTGCGCCGGAATCGAGCGGGCCTTTGGCAGGGCGGCGACGGCGAGTCAAGGAATTCCCCCTTCCCCGGCCCCATCCGGCAACCTGCATAGACCACTTGTTAACCTAGTTCGGTCACACCCTCCCCGGATGGTTCGCGCAATCGAGCCAACGGGCCGGCGAGCGGGCCAGCGAACGAGGGTGACGATGGACGTTTCGGCAATTCCGGTGGCGATACCCGCAAAGGCGCCCGCCTGGCTGCGGCCGCAGGTGCTGGACCGGATCGAACAGGTGCTGATCGCGCTGCTGTGGGTCTGGCTGGTCCGCCGGGTGATCGTTTCGCCCAATGCCTATGCGCCGCTGATGCTGATGAGCGAGACGGCGGTCATGCTGTTCGTGCTGATCCGGCGGCCCACCCAGGCGATTTCGCTGCAACTGGGGGACTGGCTGCTGGCGATCACCGCGACGGCCGCACCGCTGCTGATCCAGCCGGGGCAGGACCTGTTTCCCGCGCTGGCGCCGGTCGGGCTGGTGCTGATGTTCGCCGGCAATCTGGGGCAGCTTTATGCCAAGCTGGCGCTGCGGCGCAGCTTCGGGATCGCCCCGGCCAATCGCGGCATCAAGGTTTCGGGGCCTTACCGGCTGGTGCGCCACCCGATGTATGCCGGCTACCTGCTGGTCCATCTCGGGGTGCTGGCGCTGATGTTCTCACCGATGAACCTGGCCATCTATGTCATCGGCTGGTGGGCGCAGATCCTGCGCCTGCTGGCGGAGGAACAGCTGCTGTCGCAGGACCCCACCTATCGCGACTATTGCACGCGGGTTCGCTGGAGATTGCTGCCCGGCGTGTTCTGATCGCGTTCGGCGATGCCGTCGCGCTGGCGGACCGGGCGCGGCTTGCGCGGGCGGAAGGCCGGTGAATCGAGATCGGCCGCCAGACTGCGGAGTTCTTCTTCCGGATTGCCGCCGGTGATCGCGGCCTCGGCCTGGGCGGCACCCTGGCGGGCGGCCCGCTCGGCGGCGCGGGTTTCGCGGCGACGGCGGGCATTGCCGACGATCACCATGCCACCGCCGGCAATGCCGATGGCGGCAAGCGCGATCACGCCGACTTGCCAGTCGACTTCGGGCGAGGGGTTGGCAATGGCATGACCGTGCGATCCCCCCGACAACGGGAAAGCGGGCGCGGATAGCGCAAGCAGAAGCGCGGCGACGGAACCGTGAACATAATTCATGTCCTGCCAAGCGCGCAGCCGCCCGGCAGTTCCGCAGCCAACCGCGGGAGTTTGCGGCGAGCCGACGAGCCGATGGCTGGGCGGGGTGTCCGGAAGCGCGGCGCAATCGTTGGCGTGGCCGGATTTCAGGCCGGGTCCGGCCCCTTGAAGCCTTGCGCGATCACGTACCATTCCGAGGAATCCTTGCGGCTGGCCGGGGGCTTGGCATGCTTGACCGTGCGGAAATGGCGCTTGAGCAGGGCGAGCAGTTGCGGATCGGTCCCGCCGGCGAGCACCTTGGCGACGAAGGCGCCGCCGGGCGCGAGTTGGCGCACGGCGAAATCGGCCGCGGTTTCGACCAGGCCCATCGTCCGCAGGTGATCGGTCTGCTTGTGGCCGACGGTGTTGGCGGCCATGTCGGACAGGATGAGGTCCGGGGTGCCGCCGCCGAGGCCTTCCGACAGGGCCGCTTCGGCCTCGTCGGCCATGAAATCCATCTGCAGCAGAGTGACGCCGGGGATCGGGTCGGTCGGCAGGAGATCGATGCCGACGACCATGGCCTGCGGGCTCTGCTGGCGGACCACCTGGCTCCAGCCGCCCGGCGCGACGCCGAGATCGACGACGCGCCGGGCGCCTTTCAACAGGGCGAACTTCTCGTCCAGCTCGATCAGCTTGTAAGCGGCGCGGCTGCGATAGCCCTCCGCCTTGGCCTTGCGGACATAGGGATCGGCCAGCTGCCGGCTGAGCCAGCGGGCCGAACTGGCGGTGCGCTTGCGGGCGGTGCGCAGGCGTTCGCCGGGGTCGCCACGTCCTCTGGTCATGAGGGACCTTTCATCGGGCTGCTCGGGCGGGAACGCCGGAAATGCCGATCAGGCTGCGCAGGATGCCTTCGCGGATGCCGCGATCGGCGACGCCGAGGCGGTGGGCCGGCCAGAGATCGAGGATGGCATCGAGGATGGCGCAGCCGGCGACGACGAGGTCGGCCCGGTCGCGCCCGATGCAGGGCAGTTCGCGGCGCTCGGCCAGGCTCAGGGTGGAGAGGCGGTGGTTGATCGCCCGCATAGCCGTGGCCGGGACGATCAGGCCATCGACGGCATTGCGATCGTATTGCGGCAGATCGAGGTGGACGCTGGCCAGCGTGGTCACCGTGCCGCTGGTGCCGAGCAGGCGCAGCGGCGGGCCGGTGCCCTCCGCCGCCGCCTGGCGGAGATGGGCGATGCGTTCGCCGAAGGCGGCGAAGCTGGATTGGACGTGGCCGCGCATTTCGGCATAGCGGGCGCGGCGGGCGGCTTCGTCCGGCCCTTCGGCGGCGCAGCTCTCGCTGAGCGAGACGACGCCCCAGGGAACGCTGACCCAGTCGAGGATGCGCGGCGGCTCGGCGCCGGGTTCGAGCAGGACCAGTTCGGTCGAGCCGCCGCCGATGTCGAAGATCAAGGCCGGGCCGGGGCCGGGTTCGAGCAGGATGTGGCAGCCGAGCACGGCGAGGCGCGCTTCCTCTCCCGCCGAGATGATGTCGAGGACGATGCCGGTCTCGCGCCGGACCCGCTCGATGAATTCGGCGCCGTTGCTGGCGCGGCGGCAGGCCTCGGTGGCGACCGAGCGGGCGAGATGGACGTTGCGGCGGCGCAGCTTGTCGGCACAGATGCGCAAGGCGGCGACCGCGCGGTCCATCGCCTCGTCCGAGAGCCGGCCGCTCTGGGCCAGGCCTTCGCCGAGCCGGACGACGCGGCTGAAGGCATCGACGACGACGAAGTGTTCGCCGGCGGGACGGGCGATCAGCAGGCGGCAGTTGTTGGTGCCGAGATCGATCGCCGCGTAGGCTTGGCGGCCCGGGGTCGGGTGAGCGGCTGGAGAGGCGGCGACCGGCGGTGGCGTCGTTGGCGCGGCGGCTTCGGACCCGACGAATGCGAGGCGCGATTGCTCGCTGCTGGCCAGCCACTCGGCGGCGGATGCGGGTTCGCTGGCCGGGGTAACCGCGCGCGGCGCGCTTTTGCGGGCGCGGCCCCGGCGGCGGCTGGCGCGAGCCTTGCGGCGCGTCTCCCGACCACCGGATTCCCGTGGGGCGCCGGTTGCGCGCGAGGCCCTGGCTTCGGGTTCGGCCTGGGGGGCGGGAGGGGACGTGCCACCTTGATCCCGCCCGCGATTCCCAGGCTCGGGGGACGGCGGGCTTCCACCATCCCGGTTGCCGGACTGCTCGTACGCCGCCGGCGGGATCAATTCCGCCATGGCTGCAACTCAATTCTAAAAAGCCCGCCAGTGCTGGCGGGTACCTGGGTGCAGACTAGCGCGCGGGCGCGCTGGCGGCAAGTCGCGCCGATTCGCCGGGCGGCGGGGACCCGGAATGCGCTCTCGGGCATTGTCGCAGGCGAAACGTTTGTGGCAGGTTGGCAGGCCGGGTGGGAATCCCGATGATTGGCCGAGATGGAGCGGGTGGCGGATGATCGACCGGTTGAAGCGTATGCCGGTGCTGGCGCTGGGGCTGGTTGCTTCCGCCTGTTCGCCGCTGCTGGTGTTCAACGCGGTCATGCCGAAGGATGCCGGCGTCCGGGTCGCCGCGCGCGATGTGGCTTATGGACCCGACCACAGGCAGCAGCTCGACGTCTATGTGCCGAGCGGGCCGGCGGCGGGGCCGCGCCCGATCATCGTGTTCTTCTATGGCGGCTCGTGGAATTCCGGGGTGAAGAACGGCTATGGCTTCGTCGGCCGGGCGCTGGCTGCCAGGGGCTTCGTCGTCGCGATCCCCGATTACCGGCTGGTGCCGCAAGTGCGTTTCCCGGCATTCCTCGAAGACAACGCGGCGGCCGTGCGCTGGATGCGCGGCCATGCCGCGCAATATGGCGGCGACCCGGATCGCGTAGTGCTGGCCGGGCATTCTGCCGGTGCCTACAACGCGGCGATGCTGGCGCTCGACCGGCAATGGCTGGGCGCGGACCGGGCAGCGGTGCGCGGGCTGATCGGGCTGGCCGGGCCTTACGACTTCCTGCCGCTCGACGGGCCGGTGGTCGAGGCGGCGTTCGGCCAGGCGCCGGACAAGCCGGCGACCCAGCCGGTCACGTTCGCCGGTGCCGCTTCCCCCCCGGCGTTCCTGGCGACCGCCGGCAAGGACACGCTGGTGCGGCCATCGAACAGCGATTCGCTGGCAGGCAGGCTGCGGGCGGCAGGGGTGGCGGTGGAGCGGCGGGATTATCCGCAAGTCGGCCATGCCGGGCTGGTCACGGCGCTGGCCGTGCCGTTGCGCGGCAAGGCGGCGGTGCTGGAGGAGATGACCGCGTTTGCCCGGCGGGTTACCGGCCTGGCGCCAGCAGCCGGTAGGGATTGAGCACGACACCGGGTTCCCACCACTTCCGCCCCGGCGCGGTGCGCCAGATGGCGAAATGGAGATGGGGGGCGGCGGGATCGGCGTTGCCACTGACGCCGACATTGCCCAGCAGCATGCCGCGCCGGACCGGGGCGCCTTCGGCCAGGCCGGGGGCGTAGCGGTCGAGATGGGCGTAATAGAACAGGGTGCCGCCATCCGGTGAGCGGACGTAGACGGTGTTGCCGCCGTCCTTCGACAGGAACAGCTTTTCCAGCCTGCCCGCCGCCGCGGCGACCACCGGGGTTCCCGGCGGCGCCATGATGTCGATGGCATCGTGATGGCGGGCGCCGCCGACACGGGACTGGGTGAAGGTGTCGGCCAGTTCGGCGGCGCGGACTCCGACCACCGGGATGAGGAGCGCCGTGTCCGGCCGGGGTGCGGCAGGCAGCGGGGCCGCGACGGCGATCGGCGCGGACTTCGGCGCCGGCGGGCCGATCCCGTCCGCTTCCGGCCGGGCGATCCACCATTGCGCCGTGGCCAGGCAGGACAGCGCGATCGCCGTCGAGGTCAGGATGAGCGACTTCGCCGTCCAGCGCCCGCGCATGTCAGGCCTCGAACAGGACCTTGGTGCCTGCATGGACCATCTGGGCCAGCCGTGCCGCATCCCAGTTGGTCAGGCGGACGCAGCCGTGGCTCTGGGCGCGGCCGATGGTGGACGGCTCCGGCGTGCCGTGGATGCCGTAGTGCGGCTTGTCGAGATCGATCCAGACGACGCCGACCGGGCCGTTGGGACCGGGCGGGAGCCGTTGTTTCTCTGCGCTGTCGGGCACGTCCCACAGCAGGTCGGGGTTGAAGGCGAAATCGGGATTGTGGGCGACGCCGACCACTTTCCAGCGGCCGAGCGGCAGGGGATCGTGGGCCGAGCCCATCGTCGCGGTATACATGGCGATCAGACGGTCGGCGCTGTCATAGGCCTTGAGCGTGCCGCGCGACTTGCTGACGACGACGCGGTCTGCCCGGGGCTGGGCGGAGCCGACGCCGAGCGTGGCCAGGGTGGCGCGCCATTTCGCGTCCGATACGGCGGCGGGGTCGATCCGGTCTGCCCCGACATTGGGGACGCGCAGCCGGTCGCCGGCCTGGAAATCCGAGCCGGCAGGGCGCGCGTTCAGGGCGAGCAGGGTTTCGGGCTTCGTGTGGAAGCGTTCAGCCAGCTTTTCGGCGAGCGACTGGTAGCCGAGTTGGGGAAGTTTGGCCTGGTCTTCCGGGCGGGGCGGGGTCGGCTGGAACGGGCCGGCGGCGAAATCGGCGGGGATGGTGACGACGCGGGTCGCCGGGATGTTCGACCATTGCGCCAGCACCTGGCGGGTGGCGGCATCGACATCGCCGGTGACCGGCAGGCCGCGCGATTCCTGGAAGCCGGCGACGGCATTGCGGGTGGACATGCCGTTTTCGCCATCGACCACGCCGGGGGTGAAGCCGAGGCGATCGAGCACGACCTGGAGCTGCATGACCGGGCGGGGGCGGTCGTCGGCCAGGGCCGGGTCGGCGGCGGCGCCGGGGACGGGATCTCGGGCGGCGAGCGCATCGGGCGACGGGGTGGCGGTGGCCTGCGGCGTCTCGTCCTGCTTGTCGGGCTGATGTTCGAAGCGGCAGGCGGCCGTGGTCACCAGCAGCAGTGCGAGCGTTCCCTTGCGCCACATTGGTCGATCTCCCGGCAGTGCGTCTGCGAAAGGCAACGCGCCGGGACGGGATTTGGCTCCGCCTTTCCGGACGATCCGCCGATGGCCGCTCCCGGTTCGTGTCGTGCGCGGGCGTGTCTCGACTTCGCTCGACACGAACGGAAGACATTCGACACGGGCGGAAGATGCACGGCGCGGGCGGAGATCGAAGCGTTGTTCCCGTCCTATCGCCGGGTGAGGATCAGCGGGATGCCGTGGCGGGGGCGCAGGGTGAGGCGGCTGACGACTTCCGGGCGGCGGCCGGGCGGGTGGGCGAGGCGGAAGGCGCGGACGACTTCGGCGAGGATCAGCATTGCCTCCTGCTGGGCGAAGCCGGCGCCGATGCACACGCGCGGGCCGCGGCCGAACGGCAGCCACGCATTGCGCACGGCTTCGGCGTTGGCCTCGTCGGCGAAGCGATCGGGGTCGAAGCTGTGCGGGCATTGCCAGTTGTCGGCATTGCGCTGGATCAGCCAGGGGGAGACGACGAGGACATCGCCGGGTGCCATCGGCTTGCCGCGCATCCGCTGGGGCCGGGTCACCTCGCGCAGGAAGAAGCTGACCGGGGGATAGAGGCGCAGGCCTTCGCGGAACAGGTTGCGCAAGCCGTCGAGCCGCTTGAGATGGTCGTGAGTCAGCGGCTGGCCGCCGGTGACGCCCTCGATCTCGGCGTGGAGGCGCTCCTGCCAGTCCGGGCATTCGGACAGCAGGTAGAGGGTCCAGCCGAGCGCGCTGGCCGAGGTCTCGTGGCCGGCGAGGAACACGATGGAAAGCTGGTCGAGCAGGTCCTGTTCGGTGAACGGCTCGCCGGTTTCGGGGTGGCGGGCGTCGATCAGGGCCTGGAGGATGTCGGCCGGCTTTTCCCCGCCCTCGGCGAGGAGCGCGAGGCGGGCGGCGATGATCGGCGCGAACAGGGCGTGGACTTGTGCCGCGGCGCGCTTCATCCGGCGGCGCAGGCCGAAGCGCGGCAGGCCGTAGAGCTGGAGGATCATCGCCGGCTGGACGAGGGCCTGGTAGCGGTTGAAGGCGGCAAAGACCCGGGCGGATTCGGCCTGGCTCAGCGTCATGCCGAACATGGTGCGGAAGATGACGTCCGCCGTGACGTGAGTCATCAGCGGGTCGATATCGACCGGGCGGGTGAGATCCTGGGCGTGGAACAGGGCGATGAGGTCGCTTGCCGAGGCGGCCATCGCCGGGAAGGCGCGGGCGAGGTTGGTGTGGAGGAAGGCCGGGTTGATCATCCGGCGCTGGTCTTCCCACAGCTTGCCGTTGGTCGAGAACACGCTGCGGCCGAGCAGCGGATCGAGCATGTCGTTCATCAGGCGGTGCTTGGGATATTGCTTTTCGCTGTCGTCCATCACCTGGGCGACGAGGGGGAGCTCGTTGACGACGAAGAACTGTTCGGTCGGCACCCGGAACTGGCCCAGCTTCATGCTGTAGCTTTTCTCGAACAGGGTGTGGATCCAGCTGTTCCAGCCAGTGACGAAGCGGGTGACGAGGCCGGCCTTGTGCTTGAGCGGCCGGGGAAACGGGGGGGTGAACGGGCATCCGGGGGACCCGTCAGGCTCAGGCATTTTCGGCCTCGAACCGGGCGATCGAGGCGGCCAGCGGGCGGGCGGCGCAGGTGAGGCCGAGATAGTCGAGCGGGGAGGCGCGATCGAGCCGGCGCAGATAGTCGAAATGGGTGTTGTACTTGTCGCGGCGGCGGCGGCGGTAGGTGGCGGGATCGCAGTAGCGGAACCAGCGGGGGGAGAGCTGGACGAGGCCGGCCGGGCGGCTGACCGCCATGCCCTGGCAGGGATCGACCAGCGGGGCGCAGGCGCCGTCGGTCTTCGAGCCGATGTCGAGCCAAGCGAAGCGGCCGGTGGAGACCGGTTCGAGCAGGGCGCGATACCATGTGGCGTCGCGGCGGGCGGCGAGCAGCTGGATGCAGCAGCCGAGCGTGACCAGCGCGAAATGGGCCGGCAGGGCGCCGCCGTGGCGATCGAGCAGGCGGGCCATGACCGGGACCGCGAGGATCGAGCCGTTGGAATGGGTGACGAACAGGACCTCGTCCCAATCTTCGCCGAACGCGGTGGCGATGGCATCGGCGAAGGCCTCCAGCCGCTGGTCGAGTTCGGGGACGGTGCGGCGGCGGGCGAGCAGGTCGTTGAAGATGACGAAGCGCAGCAGCCAGATGCTGTGCATTTTCCGCAGCAGGTGGATCGCGAGGCCGAAGCCCGCGACCAGCGCCAGGCCGGCGGCAAACGGCCCGGCCAGCCATGGGCGCAGCACGAGCCAGGCCACCAGCATCAGCGCGACGGGCACGCCGATGAAGGTCAGGCCGGGGTAGAACAGGGTGAAGCGGCTGCCCCGGGGCCATTGCATCGCCAGCCGGCGGTCGAGCCGGCGCAGCATGTTCCAGTTGGTGCGGATGTCCTGCCAGAGCAGCGACAGCGGCTGCTTGACCCAGTGGCGGCGGACGAGATCGTCCCAGACGAGGAATTCGAAGCGGGTTTCGACCGTGCCGGCCTCGTCCGTGGCGGACCACGAGACGTTCTGCCCCTGGCGGCTGCGGCCCGAGACGCTGAGCGGGGCTTCGGGGGAGGCGCTGTTGTGCGCGGCGACCTGTTCGGCGAACAGGTTGTGATAGAAGCGGGCGCCGCGAGGGTCGAACCCGCCGAGGTAGAACACTTTGCGCTTGAACGTCGTCACCGCGCGGGCATAGCGCGGGCATGTCGTCAAAGGAACGCCAATACTGCCTGTTGATGGACGGGCGGAAATACAACCGCAACGCGGCGTGCAAGCGGCACGACAATGCCTATGGCATCAACGGCGGGGGGAGCGAGGCCGACCGGCGGCGGGCGGACCTGGCGTTTTTCCGGCACATGCGAGGGGAGCAGGACCCGCTGGCGTGGCTGGTGCTGGCGGCGGTGACCTGCTTCGGCTGGTTCTTCTTCAACTATCATGGGCGGCCCTGGCGGGGGCAACTGGTCCGGAAGATTTTCCCGCGCTACTGATTTATCCGCGATGCGCGGGTCAGACCTCCCGCGCCGCCTCCCCGCCCAACCACCGATGATACCATCATGCTTAGGTGTTTGGGCGGGGAGGCGGGGCGGGAGGTCTGTGTTCACGCGAGTGAACTCTGGTATGGGCCGGTCATGACGGAAGAAGAAAAGCTCACCAAGCGGCGGTTCTACAAGGCGGAGCAGGAGGCGGGGTTCGAGGATGCGCGTGCGCACCGGACGCCGCAGACGACCAATGCCGCCTATCGGCTGGCGTTTCGCGACACAGATTTCCTGCTGCGCGAGGAATTGCGGCCGGTGCGGTTCCAGCTGGAGCTGCTCAAGACCGAGATGCTGCTGGACGAGGCGGGAATCGGCTCGACCCTGGTGTGCTATGGCTCGGCGCGGATTCCCTCGCCGGAGAATGTCGAGGCGGTCAGGGATACAGTGCGCGATCCGGCGGCGACGACGCCGGAGCGGCAGGCGGTGGTCGAGCGGCTGGTGGCCAAGGCGGGATATTACGAAGAGGCGCGGCGGCTGGCGCGGATGGCCAGCGAGTGCGCGATCGTCGAGAAGGGGATGCGGCAGTTCGTGCCCTGTTCGGGCGGCGGGCCGGCGATCATGGAGGCGGCCAACCGGGGGGCGGCGGATGTCGGCGCGGAATCGATCGGCATGAACATCCTGCTGCCGCACGAGCAGGCACCGAACCCCTATGTGACGCCGCGGCTTTCGTTCCAGTTTCACTATTTTGCGCTGAGGAAGATGCATTTCCTGTTGCGGGCGCGGGCGGTGGCGGTGTTTCCCGGCGGGTTCGGCACGTTCGACGAGTTCTTCGAACTGCTGACCCTGATCCAGACGGGGAAAATGAAGCCGATCCCGGTGCTGCTGTTCGGGCGGGACTTCTGGGAGCGGATGATCAATTTTCCGGGGCTGGTCGAGGAAGGGGTGATCAACGCCGCCGACCTCGACCTGATCACCTGGGTGGAGACGGCGGACGAGGCCTGGGGCAGGATCGTCGAATTCTACGGTCTCGACTGCTGAAGCGTCTCACGGCGCACCTGGGCGTGGCCCAGGGGGCCGTGGCCGGCGCCGAAGCCGGGGGCGGCGAGGAGCGCGGCGCGGACGAAATCGCGGGCCTGTGCGACGGCTTCGGGCAGGGGCAGGCCGGCGCCGAGGCCGGTGGCCAAGGCGCTGGCCAGCGTGCAGCCGGTGCCATGGGTGTGGCGGGTGGCGATGCGGGGGGCTTGCCAGCGGGCGATCTCCCCGGCGGCATCGACCAGGCGGTCTTCGAGGATGGCCGTCTCGGCGTGGCCGCCCTTGACCAGCACGGCGCGAGCCATTTTCAGCGTGGCTTCGAGGCCGCCCAGCGCCGAGAGTTCGGGCAGGTTGGGCGTTGTGACCGTGGCGCGGCGCATCAGGCGGGTGAAGGCGGCGATGGTTTCGGCGTCGGCGAGGATGCCGCCGCTGGTGGCGACCATGACCGGATCGAACACGACCGGGACGGTGAGGGCTTCGAGGCGGTCGGCAACGACATGGGCGATGGCGGCTGAGCCGAGCATGCCGATCTTGATTGCATCGACGCCGATGTCAGTGGTGCAGGCGTCGATCTGGGCGGCGACGAGGTCCGGGGAAAGCGGTTCGACGGCGGTGACGCCGAGCGTGTTCTGGGCAGTGATGGCGGTCAACGCGGTCATCGCGTAGCCGCCGAGCATTGTCACCGTCTTGATGTCGGCCTGGATGCCGGCGCCGCCGGAACTGTCCGAGCCAGCTATGATCAGGATGCGGGGCGGGGTCATGCCTTGGGAGGGTATTTGGCCTGCAGCGCTTTCGAGCGCGTGGGGCGGTCCATCAGTTCACCGCCGCAGTTGGGGCAGCGGTCGTCCAGCGCCTCGGCGCATTCGGCGCAGAAGGTGCACTCCAAAGAGCAGATGAAGGCGCCGGAGGCTTCGGCGGGGAGAGCGGTGCTGCACTTTTCGCAGGCGGGGCGCATTTCGAGCATGGGGTGGTTTTAGAAGGGAAATGCGAGGGGGTCACCCCCTCGCGCTCCCGGGACCTGGCACGTTGGGTGCCGTCGCGACGGGGGGAGCTTTGCGGCGAAGCCGCCCTGATTATTCCGGCTTCGCCGGGGGTGCGTGTCGGTGAGGTCTAGCGCGACGGAAAGGTTCCGGGAGCGCGAGGGGATGATCCCCTCGCATCTTCCTTCATACTTCAGGCTGCTGCTGCCTTCACGGCATCGCAGATCGTATCCACGACATCCTCGACTTCACTCGCATCGTCGCCTTCGGCCATCACCCGGATCACCGGCTCCGTGCCCGAGGCGCGGATGACGAGGCGACCTTTGCCGGCGAGGCGGGCTTCGTTGGCGGCGATGACGGACTGCACCTTGGCGTCGTCCAGGGGTTTGCCGCCGGAGAAGCGGACGTTTTTCAGCAGTTGGGGGACGGGGTCGAACTGGTGGAGCAGTTCGGAGGCGCGCTTGCCGGATTTGACCAGGGCGGCGAGGACCTGGAGGGCGGCGATGGTGCCATCCCCCGTTGTCGCGTGATCGAGCAGGATCATGTGGCCGGACTGTTCGCCGCCGACGTTGAAGCCGCCTTCGCGCATGCGTTCGAGGACGTAGCGGTCCCCCACCTTGGTGCGTTCGAGGGTGAGGCCGTGGCCGGCGAGGCAGCGTTCGAGGCCGAGGTTGGACATGACGGTGGCGACGACGCCGCCGCCGCGCAGCGCGCCCTGGGCGGCGAGGCGGGTGCCGATCAGCGCCATGATCTGGTCGCCATCGACGACGCGGCCTTTTTCGTCGACGACGATCAGGCGGTCGGCGTCGCCGTCGAGCGCGATGCCGATGTCGGCGCCGGAGGCGACGACGGTTTCGGCCATGAGATCGACATGAGTCGAGCCGCACTTGTCGTTGATGTTGCGGCCATTGGGGTTGACCCCGAGGGCGACGACTTCGGCGCCGAGTTCCCAGATGGCCGACGGTGCGACCTGGTAGGCGGCGCCATTGGCGCAATCGACGACGATCTTGAGGCCGTCGAGGCGGATCTCGTCGGGGAGCGAGGACTTGACCGCGTGGATGTAGCGGCCGCGCGCGTCCTCGATGCGGCGGGCGCGGCCGATCTCGGCGGAATCGGCCAGGGGCTGGTCGGTGGCGAGCATCGCCTCGATGGCAAGTTCGTCCTCGTCCGACAGCTTGAAGCCGTCGGGGCCGAACAGCTTGATGCCGTTGTCCTCATAAGGGTTGTGGCTGGCGGAGATCATCACGCCGACATCGGCGCGCAGTTCGCGGGTGAGCAGCGCGATGGCCGGGGTGGGCATCGGCCCGGTCATCACCACGTCCATGCCGACGCTGGTGAAGCCGGCGACCAGCGCGTTTTCCAGCATGTAGCCGGACAGGCGGGTGTCCTTGCCGATGACGACGCGGTGGCGGTGCGAGCCGCGCAGGAAGCGGATGCCGGCGGCCTGGCCGACTTTCATCGCGATCTGCGCGGTCATCACGCCGGCGTTGGTGCGGCCCCTGATGCCATCCGTGCCGAAGAACTGCCGTCCCATGTCGTCCCCTTGCCTGCCCCCGGTGGCGTTGGTGTCCGGGGGTAATGGCATCGGGTCAAGATGGGGTAAATAGGGAGGAAAGACTGAATTAGGGGAAGGCCGGGGATTTGCTTGCCGCCGGCCCCCTACCTCAGTGCTTGCGGTGCGCGGCCCGTTCCAGCTCCTCGAGGATCTGGGCGTGGGCGGCCTTTTCCTCGCCCGGGCTGCGGCGGGTGACCGAGCCGGTTTCGATCGCGGTGGCCAGCGCGGCGCGGGCGCGGCCGACGCGGCTCTTGATCGTGCCGACGGCGCAGCCGCAGATTTCCGCCGCCTCCTCGTAGGAGAAGCCGCCGGCGCCGACCAGCAGCAGGGCTTCGCGGCGTTCGGGCGGGAGGGCCTGAAGCGCACGGTTGAGATCGGCGAGGTGGATCGGGCCTTCCTGTTCGGCCGGCGAGGTCTGGATGCGTTCGGCCATCTGCTCGTCATATTCGCCGCGAAAGCGGTTGCGGCGCAGGTCGGTCAGCCAGGCGTTGCGCAGGATGACGAACGTCCAGGCGCGCATCGAGGTGCCCGGCTCGAACCGGTCACGGGCAGCCCAGGCCTTGAGCAGAGTTTCCTGGACAAGATCGTCGGCGACATCGCTGGCGCCGCACAGGCCGCGGGCGAAGGCGCGCAGGTGGGGGATGACGGCGGTCATTTCGCGCTTGAAGGACGTCAGGCGCTGTTCGGGCTGGCTCATTCCGGCTCGCCATCCAGCTTGGACAGGAGGTCCATGAAACTGTCAGGCAGGGGTTCCTCCACCACCGAATCGTAGAGCGAGCGCAGATCCTTGGCCCAGGCCGGGTCCTTGGCCTTGGCAGAGGGAGTTTCGGGTTTTGCCGGGTTGTCGTTCTCGGGACCGGGCGGTGGCGTGGCCTCGGCTGGTTGTTGCTCGTTCGCCATCTTTGCCCTTTGCTTGCGCCCCATTCTGCTGCTGCCGGATTTCTTGTCACTCACCACCCCTGATCCCTGTGCCAACGCTCCCAGCCGCCATGCGGCGGCGCAACTTCTACACAGGGTAGGCTTTTCAGGAACGGATTTTGCGCTGTAAGGTTCCCGTCTTTGCAAGGTGCGGTGCTCGCTGGCCTTGCCGGACCTCTGGAGCCGCTTCGGGACTCCAGCCGGGTCCGTCGTCAGCCGGGTGCTTTGGCAGGGGATGGCGTGGATCGGATTGTTTCTGCCCGGGTCGAGGCGCAGCGCTGGTACGTGCGCTTTCCGCGAGCGGTTCCCGTGGGCATTTTCCTGCTGACCATGGCCATCACCACGCTCAGCGTGTTCGCCATCGAACGGGTCGAGGCGGAGCGGCGCAACGGCGAACTGCGGGAGGTTTCGGTCTCGCTGACGTCCGCCCTGATGCGGCGCGCGGCGGGCCATGTCAGCTATCTGCGCGCCGCCAGCGTGCGGTTCGCCAATGGCGAGCCGGTGACCGAGGCGGCCTTCCGCGAGGCCGCCCAGGACGTCCAGGCCAACCAGGAGTTTCACAGCCCGGACGGGATCACCTGGGTCGAGCGGGTGGCGCGCGACCGCATCCCGGCGTTCGAGGCCCGGCGGCGGGCGGAAGGGGCGGCGGGCTTTACGGTCCATCCGGCGGTGCCGCCGGGGCGCGACCATGCCTTGCCGATCACTTATTTCAGCCAGCCTTCTCCGCGCGGCAATCGGGCGCTGGGCTATGACCTGGCATCGCTTCCCGACCGGCAGAAGGTTTTGCGGCAGGCGGAGCGCCTGCATGCCCCGGTCGCGACCGGACGCGTGGCCGCGCCCCCGACCGCAGGTGGCGGGGCCGCTGCGGGGAACTGGGTGGGCTTTGCCGTTTACATCCCGATTTTCGTGCAGGGGCGATTGGCCGGCTATGTCTCGGCGCCGTTTTCCGGGGAAGCGTTCCTGCGCTCGGCCCTGGTGCTGGAGCAGGCGCGGGGCTTCGGCGTGCGATTCTATGACGACCACGTCGCGCCCGATCGGCTGATCGCCGCGGTCGAGCCGAGGCTGCGCACCGACCAGGCGCTGGCGCGGCCGCTGGACATCGCCGGGCACCGGTTCGTGCTGGAGGTGACGACGCTGCGCACGGCGACGCTTTCGCCGCTTTCGATGGTGACGCTGCTGTTCGGCATCATGGTGGCGACGCTGCTGACGATCATGGCGCGGCTGCTGACCAGCCAGGCCGAGGAGGACCGGACTTCGCTGGAATGGCTGCGCGAGCAGGCCTCCATCCGCAATTCGCTGACACGCGAGCTTAACCACCGGGTCAAGAACACGCTGGCCAATGTGCTTTCGATCATCGCCCTGACCAGCCGGCGGGCGACCGACCTGCCCTCGTTCGTCGAAAGCCTGAACGGGCGCATCCGGGCGCTTTCGGCGACGCATGACCTGCTGACCGACCTCGACTGGGGGCCGACGCCGCTGCGTTCGGTGGTGAGCATGGAGCTGGCGCCTTATACCGCCGGGCGGGACCATCACATCATGCTGGAGGGCGAGGACGTGCTGCTGGCGCCGAACGATGCCCTGTCGCTCGGGCTGGCGATGCACGAGCTGATGACGAACGCCACCAAATATGGCGCGCTGAGCGTGGCGTCGGGGCGGATTTCGGTGGTGTGGAAGCCGCTTTCGCCATCGCTGGTGGAAGTGCGCTGGTGCGAGACCGGCGGGCCGCCGGTGGCGCAGGACCGGCGGCGGGGCTTCGGCACCGACCTGATCGAGCGGATCGTCGCCCAGGAACTGGGCGGCGGGGTGGACCTGCGGTTCGACCCGGAAGGGGTTTCCTGCACGCTGGTGGTGCCGGTGCGGCAGCCGGCGGTGTTCCAGATCCGGGCAGCGAAATAGCCGGCTGTTTGCGCCGGCTTTGGTCGGATTATTCGCCGGCCACGGTCATGCCGTCGATACGGATGGTCGGCACGTTGACCGCGTGGAGCCATTCGAGATCGTCGGCGGCGGTCATCCTGGCGTACATGTCGATCAGGTTGCCGGCGATGGTGAATTCGGCGACCGGTCCGGCTACCTCGCCATTGACGATGCGGTAGCCCGAGGCGCCGCGGCTGTAATCGCCGGTGACGCCGTTGACCCCCTGGCCGATCAGTTCGGTGACGAGGACGCCGTCGCGGATTTCGGCGATCAGTTCGGCGACCGTGACATTGCCGGGTTCGAGGTGGAGGTTGGAGGTGGAGACGCCGGGGGCGCCGCTGGCGCCGCGCGCGGCGTGACCGGTGGGCTGGAGGCCGAGCTGGCGGGCCGACGCGGTGTCCATCAGCCAGCCGGTGAGCTTGCCATCGCGCACGAGATCGCGCCGGGCGGTGGGCAGCCCCTCGCCATCGAACGGGCGGGAGCGCAGGCCGCGCGGGCGGTGGGGATCGTCGACGATGCGGATTTCGGGAGCGAACAGGACCTCGTCCTCCCGCCCGAGCAGGAAGCTGGAGCGGCGGGCGATGGATGACCCCGACATCGCGCCGGCGAGGTGGCCGAGCAGGCTGGCGCCGACGCGCGGGTCGAACACGACCGGCATCGGACCGCTGGCAAGGCGGCCGGGGTTGAGCCGGGCGACGGTGCGCTGGCCGGCGAGGCGGCCGATTTCCTCCGGCGGCGGCAGGTCGGCGCCGTGGCGGGTGGTGCGCCAGGCATAGTCGCGCTGCATCGTGCCGCCTTCGCCGGCGATGACGCTGGCGCTGAGCATCCGGCTGGAGCCCTGGTAGCCGCCGACGAAGCCGTGGCTGGTGGCGAGCGCCATCAGGGAGTGGCCGGCACTGGCGCCGGCGCCTTCGCTGTTGGTCACCCCGGGGGTGGCGCGGGCGGCGTCCTCTGCCGCTTCGGCGAGGGCGCGAAGGTCGGCCGGGCCGGGCTCGGCGCGATCGAGCGTATCGAGATCGGGCCAGGGGGCATGGGCCAGGCGATCCTCGGGGGCGAGGCCGGCGTAGGGATCTTCGGGGGCGGCGCGGGCCATGTCCACGGCGCGGGCGGCGAGTTCGGCGAGGGCATCGTCGGACAGGTCGCTCGAGCCGATCGAGGCGGAGCGGCGGCCGGAGAAGACGCGCAGGCCGATGTGCTCGCTTTCCGAGCGTTCGACGTCTTCCAGCTTGCCGAGGCGGACCGAGAGGCTTTCCGAGGCGTCGGCGAGATAGATCGCATCGGCATGATCGGCGCCGGCGCGGCGGGCGCGTTCGACGAGGCTGGCGGCGCGTTCCTGCGCCTGGGTGAGACTGAGCATGGGGGGCATGTAGAGCATCGCGCGAAAAAGTGGGAACCGGTTTTTCGCAACCGGCGATGCGACCGACGAAGAATTGGCGAGTGTGATGGGAGGATCAAACCCGGAGTGGGCAAAATTCCGTCATGCATGAAACCTGCCAGTTTAACGTCGTGCGACAGTTGAAGGCTTGCCGAGGGCGGCGGGCATTCGTAAACCCTGCAGGATGCCCGAGCTTGTCGAGACCCTCGCCCCCCCTGCCCCGCCTGCCGATGCCGGCGGGCTGGAAGTTGTTTCCATCGCCAAGAGCTATGACAAGCGGGCGGTGCTTTCCGACATTTCGCTGTCGGTCGGCAAGGGCGAGGTGCTGGGGCTGCTGGGGCCGAACGGGGCGGGCAAGACGACCTGCTTCTATTCGATCATGGGGCTGGTGAAGCCGGACTCCGGCCGCATCCTGCTCGACGGCGTCGATATCACCCACCTGCCGATGTATCGCCGGGCGATCCTCGGGCTGGGCTACCTGCCGCAGGAGACCTCGATCTTTCGCGGGATGACGGTCGAGCAGAACATTTCCTGCGTGCTGGAGCTGATCGAGCCGGACCCGGCGGTGCGGGCCGACGAGCTGGAGCGGCTGCTGTCCGAGTTCGGGCTGGCGAAACTGCGGGCGAGCCCGGCGATGGCGCTTTCGGGCGGCGAGCGGCGGCGCTGTGAGATTGCCCGGGCGCTGGCGGCGAAGCCTTCGATCATGCTGCTGGACGAGCCGTTCGCCGGGATCGACCCGCTGTCCATCGCGGACATCCGGCATCTGGTGATCGACCTCAAGCAGCGCGGCATCGGCGTGCTGATCACCGACCACAACGTGCGCGAGACGCTGGATATCTGCGACCGGGCCTGCATCATCTATGGCGGGACGGTGCTGTTTGCCGGGACGCCGGAGGCGCTGGTGGCGGACGAGAACGTGCGGCGGCTGTACCTCGGCGAGGGCTTCACCCTGTGACATCTGCCGGCGCCGAGGACTGACCCATGGCGCTCGGCCCAAGGCTGGACCTGCGGCAATCGCAATCGCTGGTGATGACGCCGCAGTTGCAGCAGGCGATCAAGCTGCTGGCGCTGTCCAACCTGGAGATCGAGGCGTTCATCGGCGAGCAGCTGGATGCCAATCCGCTGCTGGAGATGGGCGAGGCGCCGGACCTGCCGGGGCCGGGGGGCGACGCGCCGGTCGAGGGGTTGGAGGAGGGACGGCGGACGACGCTGGAATCCTCGCCGATCGACCAGCTGATCTCCGAGGGGCGGGCGGCAGACGACCGGCCATTGGACGTGGATGCCACGGCGCTCGACGTGGACCGGGATACCGGGGCGTTCGAGGGCGAGGCGCGGGAATTCGGGGGTAGCGGCGAGGCGCCGGGGATCGACGAGCGGGCCGGGGCCGCCGAGACGCTGGGCGAGCATCTTCATGCGCAGATCGGCGCCTGTTCGCGCGATGGCGGCCTGGTGTTCTTGGCGCGGGCGCTGATCGACCGGCTGGACGAGGCGGGCTACCTGGCGGTGCCGCTGGAGCAGGTGGCCGGGGAGCTGGGCGTGGCGGTGGCCGATGCCGAGGCGGCGCTGGCGCTGGTGCAGACGCTGGAGCCGACCGGGGTGGGGGCGCGCGACCTGGCCGAATGCATCGCGCTGCAGGCGCGGGAGGCCGATCGCTACGATCCGGCGATGGCGCGGCTAATCGACAACCTGGAGCTGGTGGCGCGCGGGGAGTTTTCGCGGCTGAAGCGGATGTGCGGGGTCGATGACGAGGACCTTGGCGAGATGCTCGCCGAGTTGCGCGGGTACGATCCCAAGCCGGGGTTGCGCTATGGCGGCGTGGCCGGCGAGGCGGTGGTGCCGGACGTGCTGGTCATGCCGCGGGGCGACGGCGGCTGGAACGTGGCGATCAACCAGGCGACGCTGCCGCGGGTGCTGGTCAACCGCTCCTATTACCTGGAGATGCGCGGCGCTTGCGCCGACAAGGCGGCGCGGGGGTGGCTTTCGGAGAAGTTGGCCGATGCCAACTGGCTGGTGAAGGCGCTGGACCAGCGGCAGAAGACGATCCTCAAGGTGGCGGGCGAGATCGTAACGCGGCAGGACGGGTTCTTTCGGCATGGGGTCAGCCGGTTGAAGCCGTTGACGCTGAAGGTGGTGGCCGAGGCGATCGGCATGCACGAATCGACCGTCAGCCGGGTGACTTCGAACAAGTACCTGCATTGCGAGCGCGGGACGTTCGAGCTGAAGTATTTCTTTACCTCGGGCGTGGCGGCGGCGGATGGCGAGGGGGCGGTTTCGGCCGAGGCGGTGAAGGCGGCGATCCGGCAGCTGATCGACGGCGAGGCGGCGGATGCGATCCTGTCCGACGATACCTTGGTGGACCTGTTGAAGGCCAGGGGGTTCGACGTGGCGCGCCGGACGGTGGCCAAGTATCGCGAGGCGATCGGGCTGGGAAGTTCGGTGCAGCGGCGGCGGCAGAAGGCGCTGGCGCGGATGCGGTAGGAGCTCCGATGCCCAGATGCGAAGCGCGCGGAGCGCGCGTCGGCAAATATCGCTTGCCGATATTTGCCACTGTCAGACTCGGGAAGCCGCGGCCCTGGCAATGGGTAAGGGGAGCCGCAAAGGTGGAAGGACGGCCCCCTTCGACAGGCTCAGGACAGGCTTCGACAAGCTCAGGACAGGCGAACGTGGGGGCGCGGCCGCTGGCGAATGCGACGTAACGCCTGGGGAACACAACAACCGGGCAACATCAGGCCGGCGTCGGGGCGCCCGTACCCTGCTTGCGCATTTCTCGAGAGAAATGCTTGGGCGTATGGCGCGGGGCGGGAATGTAGCCGTTGGGGTTTGGGTGGCGAATACGTAGCCCTGGCCGTTGCCGGCGGTGACTCCCCAAGCTTCGCCTGCCCTCACCCTTCGGGCCGCATTCCGTTCAGGTCATTCATTGCGAACGGCGGAGGGTATGCCTGGAACGCTCCGCTCGACCCTGAGGACAAGAAGCGGACAGTGCGGCGGGTTCGCGGGAGGGCACTGTCGTTACGATATCGCGTGACGCGATGGCTTCATATCCTTGCGGACGCTGCTTGCGCGCGCGCGTCTTTTGCCGCGCCATGGCCCGCAACGCTGGCCTGAAACACCGGCGGGGCCAAGGCCTTTGGCATCGCCGGATGGGCGGGGCTTATAACCTATATGGAGAGATATGTCAAGCTTCGCATGTTTCCACCCTGCTCATGGACAGCATGCTTATACTCGGCATTGCTCATAACAAACTGATATAGCGTGATTTTCTTTTTATTCCGACAGAACTGTGGTAACCTCTGCCTGACCGTACCGCCCGGATGACGCGGGTGAGCGGGAAAGGAGGATGTGATGGGCTATATCGAACGGCATTCGGTGGCGAATCGCGGTGGCATGCTCGTCGCGGCGGCGGCGTTGAACGGGCTGGTGATCGTCGGGCTGATCACCGCATTCAACGGGATTCCGTTTCGGGCGCTGGTCGATCCGCACCTGCAGGCCTCGCAGGAGCCGACAGAGACACGGATGCCGCTCGAAACGCCCAAGCCCAGAGTTCACCCGCCGATTGGCGAGCTGCGCCATGACAAGCCAAAGCCGGACGAGGTATTCATCGACTTGACCCTGAAGCCCGATGGATTCACGCTGCCGCCCGGCCCGCCGGGCGGCGATGGCGGTGTCGTCATCAAGCCGCAGCCACAGCCGCCGCAGCTCACGCCGAAGGCGGCGGCCCCGCTGGGAAATCCGGGAGGTTGGGTTGGCGAGGCGGATTATCCTGGGGCGGAGCTGCGCGCCGGGCACGCGGGGACGACGCGGTTTCGACTGGCCATCGGGGTCGATGGACGGGTCGCCGGTTGCGAGATCATCGGCAGCAGCGGCTGGCCGGGGCTGGACGAAGCGACCTGTCGGCTGGTTTCGGCGCGGGCGCGGTTCAGGCCGGCGAGCGATGCAAGCGGTGCCCCCGCCACGAGAACGTTTGCGAGTGCGATACGCTGGGTGATCCCCGAGTGAGTGGCTCCGCCCTTCCCTCGCCGGTCGAAACCGCCGGCGGGGGACTTTTTCAAGCTGTCGCGCTGTTCCACTCTGGATTTCCGCCTTCGCGGGAATGACGAAGGGAGTTCCCTTCAGGCGTCAAGCTCGACGTCCCAGTAGAGCCAGTCCCGCCAGGTTTCGTGGAGGTGATTGGGCGGGAAGGCGCGGCCGCGTTCCTGCAATTGCCAGTTGGTCGGCCGGATCGGTTCGACCAGCAGGGGCATGTGGGCCTGGCGGGGGGTGCGGCCGCCCTTTTTCATGTTGCAAGGCGCGCAGGCGGTGGCGACGTTTTCCCAGCTGGTGCGGCCGCCGAGGCGGCGGGGGACGACGTGATCGAACGTGAGGTTGTGCGGGCTGCCGCAGTATTGGCAGGAGAAGCGATCGCGCAGGAACAGGTTGAAGCGGGTGAAGGCGGGGAATTCGGACGGCCGGACATATTGCCGGAGCGCGATGACCGAGGGGAGCTGCATGGTCCAGGTCGGGCTGTGGACGGCGCGATCGTAGCTCGAGATGATGTCTACCCGTTCGAGGAACACGGCCTTGATCGCGGTCTGCCAGGGCCAGAGGCTCAGGGGGTAGTAGGACAGCGGGGTGTAGTCCGCATTGAGGACCAGCGCCGGGCAATCGGACAGGTGACGGCTGGACGGGAGATGGTCTGCCCCGTCGGGCGTGCTGCGGGCCTGGGCCGCGTGCTCGATCAACTCAGCGTTGAGCATGGCCTCGTGTGGCAACAGGGGATGACGGTTTCACGACAAGTCACGGCGCGAATAAAGGCTTTGGCGGCGCCGGCGTCAAGGCTTGCGTGGCGGTGCAATCCACAGGACAAGCGCCGGCGATGACGGTGGTTCGCACACGTTTCGCGCCGAGCCCGAACGGGGCGCTGCACCTGGGCCATGCCTGGGCGGCGATCGTCGCGCATGACCGGGCGCGGGCGGCGGGGGGCGAATTCCTCCTGCGGATCGAGGATATCGATGGGGTGCGGAGCCGGGCGGAGCTGGCGGCGGAGTTTGCCGACGATCTGCGCTGGCTGGGGCTGGGCTGGGATGGGCCGGTGGTGCGGCAATCGGCGCGGGTGGGCGATTACGGGGCGGCGGGGGAGCGGCTGAGGGGGATGGGGCTGCTCTATCCGTGCCGCTGTTCGCGCGCCGAAGTTGCGGCGGCGGCGACGGCGGTGGGGCCGGATGGGCCGGTCTATCCGGGGACCTGCCGGGGGCGGGCGGTCGATCCGCAAGGGGCGGCGTGGCGGCTGGATGTGGCGGCGGCGATGGCTCGGGCGGGCCGGTTGACGTGGGAGGACGAGCTGGCCGGGGTGCAGGTGGCCGCGCCGGAGCTGTTCGGCGATGTCGTGCTGCTGCGGCGGGATGCGCCGGGGAGCTATCACCTGGCGGCGACGCTGGACGATGCGGCGGACGGGGTGACGGTGGTGACGCGCGGGGCCGACCTGTTTGCCGCGACCCATGTCCACCGGCTGCTGCAGGCGCTGCTCGGCCTGCCGGTGCCGCGCTGGCATCACCACGGGCTGCTGGTGGAGGCGGACGGGGCCGGCGGCGTGCGCAAGCTGGCTAAGCGGCGGGGTTCGCCGGCGCTGGCGGACCTGCGGCGGCGCGGCGAGGACGGGCGGGCGCTGGCCGAGGCGTTGCGCCTGCACCATTTGCCGACTGGCATTTCGCTGGTCGCGCGCCTACCTTGAGGGGATGAAATACGTTCTCGTTCCGGTCATCATCGGGCTGGTCATCATGGTCGTCGTCAGCCTTGGGCGGGGGATCGCCGCGTTCATGCGGAGCACCCGCGAGGACCTCGACCGGGCTCCGGGGGATGGCCCCTCGCCCATGCAGATCCAGCAGAACCGGATGATGTATGCGCGGATCAAGTACCAGGCGCTGACGATCGTCGTCGTCGCGTTCCTGCTGGCGTTTGCGCGGCACGGCTGACGCACGTTGGTCAAGCTCAACCGGATTTACACGCGCACTGGCGACGATGGTACGACCGGGCTGGTCGATGGTTCGCGGCGGCCCAAGCATGCGGCGCGGATGGAGGCGATCGGCGCGGTGGACGAGGCCAATTGCGCGATCGGCGTGGCGGCGGTCCTGCTGGCGGGCGGGGAGCACGTGGCGGCGCTCGGGCGGGTGCAGAACGACCTGTTCGACCTGGGCGCCGATCTCGCGACGCCGGGGGAGGATTTTGCCCCTTCCGAGATGACTTTGCGGATCGTGGCGGGGCAGGTCGCTTGGGTGGAACGGGCGATCGATGCGGTCAACGAAGGGTTGTCGCCGCTGACCAGCTTCATCCTGCCGGGCGGCAGCGAGGCGGCGGCGCGGGTGCATGTGGCGCGGGCCGCCGTGCGGCGGGCGGAGCGGGCGATGGCGGCGCTGGCGGCGGCAGAGCCGGTCAATCCGGCGGCGCTGGCTTACATTAACCGGCTTTCGGACTGGCTGTTCGTGCTGGCGCGGGCAGTGAACGATGGCGGCCGGGCCGATGTGCTGTGGGTGCCGGGGGCCAGTCGGGAACCCTGACGGCCTGCCGCTCGTAAGCGCTCTGTTCGAGACAGGAGTGCGAGATGGCCGACAATAATCGCAAGGACGACGGGCTGGCGCCGGAGACGGTGAACGCCGAGCAGGAAGATGCGGAGGCGCAGGCGCAGACGTTTGCCGACGACGTGCTGCGTGGCGGGACCGACGATGGGCTGGGCGACAGCGAGAAGGTGCGCACCGGGGACGAGAATGATGACGTGCCGGATCTGGTGGACAAGATGCGGCAGATGAATGCCAGCGGGCGGCTGGACCTCGATGCGTTTCGCGGGGAGCGGAATGATGATGACGAGGAGGGGATGCTGGGGGAGCAGGGGGAGGATTGACCCGCGACTTCACGCGGCTCCTCGCTGGCGCTCGGAGTGGTCCCTCGACTTCGTCCCAAGGGGACGAAGTTTATCCCGAGCTTGACGAGGGGCTCGGGAGGAGCGGGTATTTTTCAGTCGGGAGCCCAGGGGGATTTGCTGGGTTCGGCGGTGGGCTGGGCGTTGGGAAGGAAGGCGGCTACGGTCTTTGCGGCGCCATCGTCCGCGTCTTCGCCCTGCTTGGGGATCATGAACCAGGCCGAGACGAGGACGCTGGCGGCGAACCAGAGGGCGCGCCAGCGGCTGCGGAAGACGGTGTTAAGCCGGGGGCCGAGCATGGGCCGCAGGATAGCGCGACGGGGTTAATCAGCCGTTCCCGGCTTCGCGCTTGAGTTCGTAGAGCAGGTCGAGGGCTTCGCGGGGGCTGAGGGCGTCGATGTCGAGGTCGTTCAGCCGTTCGCGCAGGGTGTCGTACTGTTCTTCGTCGGCCTGGGCGGCGGCGGCGAACAGGGGGAGATCGCCGAGGCCGGCGGCCAGCCCGCCGGTTTCGGCGCGGCCTTTTTCCAGTCTGGCGAGGACCGCTTTCGCGCGGGCGACGACCGGCGCGGGGACGCCGGCGAGGCGGGCGACGGCGAGGCCGTAGCTCGATTCGGCCGGGCCTTCCGACAGTTCGTGGAGCAGGACGAGATCGCCCTTCCATTCGCGGGCGCGGACGTGGTGGAGGCTCAGCGCCTCGCAGGTTTCGGCCAGCCGCGAGAGTTCGTGGTAGTGCGTGGCGAACAGGCAGCGGCTGCGGTTGCGGCCGTGGACCGCCTCGGCGACGGCCCAGGCCAGCGCCAGGCCGTCGTACGTGCTGGTGCCCCTGCCCACTTCGTCGAGGATGACGAAGCTCGCCGGCGTGGCCTGGGCGAGGATGGCGGCGGTTTCGACCATTTCGACCATGAAGGTCGAGCGGCCACGGGCGAGATTGTCCGACGCGCCGACGCGGCTGAACAGGCGATCGACCAGGCCGACGGTGGCCGACGCGGCGGGGACGAACGCGCCGGACTGGGCGAGGAGCACGATCAGCGCGTTCTGTCGCAGGAACGTGGACTTGCCGCCCATGTTGGGGCCGCCGACCAGCCAGAGGCGGTTCGTTTCGGACAAGCTGCAGTCGTTGGCGACGAAGCGGTCCTGCCCGCGCGCGCGGGCCGCTTCGACTACCGGGTGGCGGCCGGCTTCGACCTCGAGGACCGGCTCGGCGACGAGGCGGGGGCAGGTCCACTGGCCTTCGGCGGCGCGTTCGGCGTGGCTGGCGGCGACATCGAGCCGGGCCAGGGCAGCGGCGGTGCGGGCGATGTCCTCGCGGGCGGCGACGGCGGCGGCGACCAGTTCCTCGAAATGGGCTTCTTCCGCCGCGAGGGCGTGGCCGCCGGCCTCGGCGATGCGGCTGGCTTCGGCATGGAGGGCCAAGGCGTTGAAGCGGACGGCGCCGGCCATGGTCTGGCGGTGAGTGAAGCCGCTGTCCGCCGCCATCAGGCGATCGGCATATCTGGCAGGGACTTCGATGAAATAGCCGAGGACGCCGTTGTGGCGGATCTTGAGGGCCGCGACGCCGGTTTCGTCGCGGTATTTCGCTTCCAATGCGGCGATGGCGCGCCGCGCATTGCCGGACATGCGGCGCAGCTCGTCGAGCGCGGCATCGTAGCCTTCGGCGATGAAGCCGCCCTGGCCGCGTTCGGTCGGCGGGGCGGGGACGAGGGCGCGTGAGAACCAGTCGGTCAGGGCGCCGTGGCCACCGAGCCGGGGGAGCAGGGTTTCGATCAGCGGCGGGCGCAGCGGTTGGGCGGCGAGCAGCGCTTGCAGGCCACGGGCGCCATCGAGGCCATCGCGCAGCTGGCCGAGATCGCGCGGGGAGCCGCGACCGGCGACCAGGCGGCCGAGCGCGCGGCCGATGTCCGGCAGGGCGCGCAGGCGGGTGCGCAGATCCTCGCGCAAAAGCGGGGCATCGTGCAGCCACTGGACGGCGGCGAGGCGGGCGGTGATCCCGGCAATGTCGGTCAGCGGGGCGGCCAGATCCTCGGCGAGCTGGCGGGCGCCGGCGCCGGTCTGGCAGCGGTCCAGGCATTCGAGCAGGCTGCCGGCGCGGGTGCCTTGCGAGGATTGCAGGACTTCGAGGCTGGCGCGGGTCGCCTCGTCCATGGCGAGGTGGCTGCCGGTGGCGCGGATCACCGGGGGGAGCAGCAGCGGCAGGGTGCCGCGCCCGACATGTTCGAGATAGGCGATCAGGCCGGCGGCGGCGGCGAGCATCGGCCGGGTGAACGGACCGAAGCCATCGAGCGTGGCGACGGCGTGGATCGCCTTGAGGCGGGCCTCGCCGCTGTCGCTGGAGAAATCCCGCGCCGGGCGGGGGGTGGCATTGTCCGGTGTTGCCAGGCCCGTTGGCTGCCAGCCTTCGGGGACGACGCATTCGCTGGCGCCGAGGCGGGCGAGCGCGGCGCCGAGTTCGGCCGGCGCGCATTCCTCCAGTTCCATGCGGCCGGTGGAGATGTCACAGGCGGCGAGGCCGATCGTGCCGCGCTGTTCGCACACGGCGGCGAGCATGTTGGCGCGGCGGGGTTCGAGCAGGGCTTCCTCGGTCAGCGTGCCGGCGGTGACGAAGCGGACGATGTCGCGCGCGACCAGCGCCTTGGAACCGCCGCGTTTTCTCGCCTGTTCCGGCGTCTCGACCTGTTCGGCGATGGCCACGCGGCAGCCGGCGCGGATCAGCCGGGCGAGGTAGGATTCGGCTGAATGGACCGGGACGCCGCACATCGGGATCGGCGCGCCGGCGTGAGTGCCGCGCGTGGTCAGGGCGATATCGAGCACCTGGGACGCGGCCTTGGCATCGTCGAAGAACAGTTCGAAGAAATCGCCCATTCGGTAGAACAGCAGGCAATCGGGCGCCTGGGCCTTGAGCGCGAGATATTGCGCCATCATCGGGGAGGCGGATTCGGACATGCATTCCGGTTAGCCCGGTCAACGGGGAGCCGGAAGGGCACTTGCGCACGCTTTCCCCTATCCCGTTCGGACTGGATTGGTTAGGGGGTGCCAAAGACGAGGAGAATGCCGCGTGGCCGACGAAAGCAACGTCCGTTTTACCGAGCGCGAGGCGCTGTTCTATCACAAGACGATCCGGCCGGGTAAGATCGAGATCATCGCTTCCAAGCCGATGGCGACCCAGCGCGACCTGAGCCTGGCCTATTCGCCGGGCGTGGCCGTGCCGGTGCAGGCCATCGCCGACGATCCGGCGACGGCCTACGACTATACCGCCAAGGGCAACCTGGTGGCGGTGATTTCCAACGGCACCGCCATCCTCGGCATGGGCGACCTGGGCGCGCTGGCATCCAAGCCGGTGATGGAAGGCAAGGCGGTGCTGTTCAAGCGGTTCGCCGACGTCGATTCGATCGACATCGAGCTGGACAGCAAGGACCCGCAGGCGCTGATCGAGGCGATCGCGATGATGGAGCCGAGCTTCGGCGGCATCAACCTCGAGGACATCAAGGCGCCCGAGTGCTTCATCATTGAGCAGACCCTGCGCGAGCGCATGAAGATCCCGGTCATGCACGACGACCAGCACGGCACCGCGATCATCGCCGCCGCCGGGCTGATCAACGCCTGCCTGCTGACCGACCGCCGGCTCGACGAGATCAAGGTCGTGGTCAACGGCGCCGGCGCCTCGGCGCTCGCCTGCACGGCGCTGATCAAGTCGATGGGGGTGCGCCACGAGAACGTCACGGTGTGCGATTCCAAGGGGGTGATCTACAAGGGCCGCGCCGGCATCGACCAGTTCAAGTCGGCCCATGCGATCGAGACCGAGGACCGCACGCTGGCGGAAGCACTGCGCGGCGCCGACGTGGCGCTGGGGCTTTCGGTGGCCGGCGCGATCACCCAGGACATGGTCAAGGCCATGGCCCGCCAGCCGATCATTTTTGCCATGGCCAACCCCGACCCGGAGATCACCCCGCCGGACGTGGCGGCGGTGCGGCCCGATGCGATCGTCGCGACCGGGCGTTCGGACTATCCGAACCAGGTCAACAACGTGCTCGGCTTCCCGTTCATCTTCCGGGGCGCGCTCGACGTCCATGCGACGGCGATCAACGAGGAGATGAAGATCGCCGCGGCGCGGGCGATTGCCGAGCTGGCGCGCGAGCAGGTGCCGGAGGAAGTGGCGGTGGCCTATGGCCGCAACCACAGCTTCGGCCGCGAGTATATCATCCCGGCGCCGTTCGACCCGCGGCTGATGGAGGTCGTGCCCAGCGCGGTGGCCAAGGCGGCGATGGATTCGGGCGTGGCCAGGAAGCCGATCGAGGATTTCGAGAAGTATCGCCACGAACTGAAGAGCCGGCTGAACCCGACGACTTCGGTGCTGACCAGCGTCTACGAGCAGGTCAAGGCGAACCCCAAGCGGGTGATCTTCGCCGAGGCGGAGAACGAGGTGGTGCTGCGCGCGGCGATCCAGTTCCGCGACTTCGGTTATGGCACGCCGGTGCTGGTCGGCCGGACCAAGGCGGTTCGCGACCAGTTGGCCGCGCTCGGTGTCACCGATGTCGACAGCTACGAGATCCACAACGCGGCGGTGACCGAACGCACCGACGAGATGATGAAGGTGGTCTACGAGCGGCTGCAGCGGCGCGGCTTCCTCGAACGCGACGTGCGGCGGATGATCAACCAGGATCGCAACGTCTTCGCCAGCGCGATGCTCAAGCTCGGCATGGGCGATGCGCTGGTGACCGGCATCACCCGGCCGTTCGGCCAGACCATCCGCGAAGTGCGCCAGGTACTGGACCCGAAGCCCGGCCACCTGCCGTTCGGCGTGCACCTGATGGTCGGCAAGAACACCAGCGTGTTCCTGGCCGACACGACGGTCAACGAACGGCCCAGCCCGGAAGAGCTGGCGGTGATCGCCAAGGGCACGGCGGCGGTGGCGCGGCGGCTCGGCCATGAGCCGCGCGTGGCGTTCCTCTCGTGGTCGACCTTCGGCAATCCGCAGGGCAAGTGGCTGGACAACATCCGCGAGGCGGTGGCGATCCTCGATGCCGACAAGGATGTCGGTTTCGAATACGAGGGCGAGATGGCGCCGGATGCGGCGCTCAACCCGCGCATCATGGAGTTCTATCCGTTCAGCCGCCTGTCCGCCCCGGCCAACGTGCTGGTCATGCCAGGGCTGCAATCGGCCAATATCTCGGCCAAGCTGCTCAAGGAGCTGGGTGGGAACGCGACGATCGGGCCGATGCTGCTGGGCATGGAGAAGCCGGTGCAGATCGTGCCGATGACCGCGATCGCGCCGGACGTGCTGATGCTGGCGGTGCTGGCGGCGAGTTCGGTGGTGGATTGAGCGGTCAGGATCGCTTGTCGATCCTGACCGACGAAAGACTCGGGGAGCCGCCGGGTAGCGAGCCGAAAAGTCGCGGGGGTCCGGGGACAAATAAATCCCCGGCCGCTTCTTTTCTTCAGACCGCCTCGATCAGCACCGTGTCGATCGTGAAGCTGCCGTCGGGTTCGATGGCAAAGTGATCCGCGACTTCGGCGCTGGCTAGCGACTGGAGCGCGCGGATGGCGGCGGCCTGCTCGGGCGGGGTGCGCATGCGGGCGGTCCAGCTGGCGAAATCCATCCGCAGACGGGCGGTGATGACCGAGCGGATGGTGAAACCCGCCTGTTCGAGCAGGCGGCGCCATTCGGCTTCGGAATAGTCGCGGGCGTGGGAGGGGTCGCGCAGGAGTTCGACCGCCTGCAGGTGACTGTCGGCGGCAGCAAGCGGCGGCGCGATGACATCGGCGAACAGCGCCGGGGCGCCGGGCGCGAGCACGCGGCGGGCTTCGCCGAGACCGGCCGGCAGATCGCCCCAGTGGTGGGCGGAAAAGCGGCAGGCGAGGAAATCGAACGTGGCAGCGGCGAAGGGCAGTGCTTCGGCCGGGGCGACGGCGGTTTCGATGTTCGGCAGGGCGCGGCGGGCGGCCTCGGCGGCGACGGCGCCGGTCATCTGGGCGGAGAGATCGCAGGCGGTGACGCGGGCGGCGTGGGGGGCCAGCGCATAGGCGACATGGCCGCCACCGCAGCCGAGATCGAGCGCGTGTGCGGGACGCAGGGCGGCGGCGCGCGCGGCGATGTGGACGAGATCGGCGCCCTCGGCATGGACCGCGCTGGCGACGTAGGCCTGGGCGGTCGGGCCGAACTGGGACTGGACGAGAATGTCGTGGGTTTCGCTCATCGGCATCAGATGGCCAATCGGAGCGATCGTGGCAAGGCTTGCCCGGCTCATGCGGAGACCGCTAAGACCGGCTTTGCCATTGCCCGAGGACAACCGCCATGAAAACCCGCGCTGCCGTTGCGTTCGAGGCGAAGACGCCGCTGGAGATCGTCGAACTGGACCTGGAAGGGCCGAAGGCGGGCGAGGTTCTGGTCGAGATCATGGCGACGGGCGTGTGCCACACCGATGCCTATACGCTCGGCGGGTTCGACAGCGAGGGGCTGTTCCCCTGCGTGTTGGGCCACGAGGGCGCGGGGATCGTGCGCGAGGTGGGCGCGGGGGTGACCTCGGTCGGGCCGGGGGATCATGTCATCCCGCTGTACACGCCGGAATGCCGGCAGTGCAAATCCTGCCTGTCCGGCAAGACCAACCTGTGCACCGCCTTGCGCGCCACCCAGGGCCAGGGGCTGATGCCGGACGGGACTTCGCGGTTTTCCTACAAGGGGCAGCCGGTGTTCCACTACATGGGCTGCTCGACCTTCTCGAACTTCACCGTGCTGCCGGAGATCGCGGTGGCGAAGATCCGCGAGGACGCGCCGTTCCAGAGCGCGTGCTACATCGGCTGCGGGGTGACGACCGGGGTCGGCGCGGTGATCAACACCGCGAAAGTGCAGGTCGGCGACAATGTCGTCGTGTTCGGGCTGGGCGGCATCGGGCTCAACGTCATCCAGGGGGCGCGGCTGGCCGGGGCCGGGGCGATCATCGGGGTCGACATCAATGCCGACCGCGAGGAATGGGGGCGGCGGTTCGGCATGACCGGCTTCCTCAATTCGAAGGGCATGAGCCGGGAGGACATCGTCGCCGCGATCGTGCGGATGACCGATGGCGGGGCGGACTATACCTTCGATGCGACCGGCAACACCGAGGTTATGCGCACGGCGCTGGAAGCCTGCCATCGCGGCTGGGGGACCTCGATCATCATCGGCGTGGCGGAAGCCGGCAAGGAAATCGCCACCCGGCCGTTCCAGCTGGTGACCGGGCGCAACTGGCGGGGAACCGCGTTCGGCGGCGCCAAGGGGCGGACCGACGTGCCCAGGATCGTCGACATGTATATGGCCGGCAAGATCGAGATCGACCCGATGATCACCCATGTCATGGGGCTGGAAGAGATCAACACGGCCTTCGACCTGATGCACGAGGGCAAGTCGATCCGCTCGGTGGTGGTCTACTGAGCGGATCGCCGCAGGCCGGAAACGGGCTGGCGGGTGTTTGCTGCAATGCAATAATTGTGTGATAGTGATGGGCGGACCGGACAGCTTTCCGAGCGAGGGAACGGTTGCGCCATGGACATACAGCACAAAGCAGACCTGCCTGCGGAACCGGCGGCGCGCAATGGCGTGCAGCGGGCGAGGCTTTCGTTCGACCAGCTGATCGGCGACCGGCTGGCACGGTTGTTCGGCCGGGGTCCGCGCCGGGACGACGCGGCGAGCCTGCTGAAGGATGCGCAGGCGCTGCTTTCGCTGCGCGGGCGCGCTTCGGGGCCGGCGCTGGCTTCGGCCTTCCTCGACCGCTACGAATCGTTCGGGCTGGCCGAACGGCAGGCGTTCCTTCGCCGGCTGCATGGCGACAACGGGCGGGACCGGGAGGCCATTGCCGCCGCCATCGCCGCGTGGACGGCGGAGCCGGGCGATGCGGCGGTGGCGGCGCTGCACGAGGCGACCGAGGCGCCCTGCGCGCGGCTGCTGCGCATCCTCAACCTGGCGCCGGGCGGAACCCGGCGGCTGATCGCCATGCGGGCGGACCTGCTGGGCATTGCCGACAAGGCGCCGGAGCTGCGGATGTTGGACCGCGAGTTCGAGGAGGCGTTTGCCGTCTGGTTCAACGCCGGGTTCCTCGAACTGCGGCGGATCGACTGGAATGCGCCGGCGGCGGTGCTGGAGCGGCTGATCGGCTATGAGGCGGTGCATTCGCTGGCCGGGTGGGACGATCTGAGGCGGCGGGTCGAGCCGGCGGACCGGCGCTGCTACGCCTTCTTCCATCCGCAGATGGCGGACGACCCGCTGATCTTCGTCGAGGTGGCGCTGACCGACGCGCTGCCCGAGGCGATCGGCGCGATCATCGGCAGCGAGGCGGTGCCGATCGACCCGCGCGCGGCGACATCGGCGATCTTCTATTCGATCTCCAACTGCCAGCCCGGATTGCGGGGGATTCCCTTTGGGAATTTCCTGATCAAGCAGGTGGTGGCGGTGTTGAGCGCGGAATTGCCGCAGTTGCGCCAGTTCGCCACATTGTCGCCGGTGCCGGGGTTTGCCCGCTGGCTGGCGGGCGAAGGGGCCGGCGAGCCGCTGCCCGAGCCGCAGGACCTGCGCCGGCTCTGCGCGCGCTACATCATGACCGCGCGGGACCGGCGCGGGCAGGTGCTCGATCCCGTGGCGCGGTTCCACCTCGGCAACGGGGCGCGGCTGGAGGCGGTCCATGCCGGCGCCGACCTTTCGGCGAAAGGCCAGCGGGAATCGCACGGGGTGATGGTCAACTACCTCTATGACCTGGCGATGATCGAGCAGAACCATGTGCGGCTGTTCGAGGGCGGCGAGGTGGCGGTTTCCCGCCAAGTGGAGGACTTGCTGAAGCCGCGCAAGGAGAAGGGCGGCAAGGGGCGGGCCGAGGCTTCGGCAGAGGCGGGGTGATACGCCCGTCAGGAGGGCTTTGCCCTCCTGAAACCTCCCAGCAAAGGCGAAGCCTTTGCAAACCTATTTCTGGAAAAATGCCCGACCCCGCAGTGTCACGCTGTCAGAAAGGATCGTAGGTCGAGGGGCTCAGCCCCTCGCGGGTGCAGGGCAGCGCCCTGCATTTTCTTCATCAATGCCCCGGAAACGCCATCAGGGCATCCACCGTCAGGCCCGCAGCGCGCAGGCGGTCGGCCCCGCCGAGGTCGGGGAGATCGATGACGAACAGGGCGTGGTCGGCGCGGGCGCCGGCCTGGCGGATGAGCTGGACCGCCGCCTGGGCGGTGCCGCCGGTGGCGATCAGGTCGTCGACGATGACGACGTTCTGGCCGGGCGAGACGGCGGTGGGATCGACCTCCAGGGTGTCGGTGCCGTATTCGAGCGCATAGTCGAGCGCGAGGACCGGGACCGGGAGCTTGCCGGGCTTGCGGACGAGGACGAACGGCAGGCCGAGGCGGGCGGCGATGGCGGCGCCGAAGATGAAGCCGCGCGCCTCGATGCCGGCGATCGCTTCCGCGCCGGCGGCAGCCGCGCGTTCGGCCAGGTGTTCGACCGTGGCCTTGAGGCCGGGGCCATGGCCGATCAGCGTGGTGATGTCGCGGAACAGGATGCCGGGCTTGGGGAAGTCCGGGATCGTGCGGATCAGGGGCTTGAGGTCTTCGGCGGTCATCGTTGGCCCTCGCATTTCATTCGTTCCCGATACGAAAACACCCCCTGCATCGGCCGATGCAGGGGGTGTTCGAACCCGGTCACGCGGACGGCCTCAGTGGCCCTTCTTTTCCGCCCAGACGTTGCGGTAGGCCATGTAGGCGAGAGCCGTGGCGAAGATCAGGAAGCCGAGGACGGCGAGGCCGGTCTGGTGGCGCTTTTCGAGCTTGGGCTCGGCGGTCCAGACGAGGAAAGCGGAGACGTCCTTCGCCATCTGGTCGACGGTCGGCTTGGTGCCATCGCTATAGGACACCTGGCCTTCGCTGGTCAGCGGCGGCGGCATCGAGATGTTGAGGTTGGCGAAATAGGGGTTGTAGTGGAGGCCATCCGGGGTCTTCGCCTCGGGGAACCGCTTGAGCAGTTCGGCCGGCTGCGGCTGGTAGCCGGTCAGCAGCGAGTAGACGTAGGCGGCGCCGCCGTGGCGGGCCTTGGCGATCAGCGAGAGATCCGGCGGCGAACCCTGGCCGGCATAGACGACCGGCGGGAAGTGATCGGCGGGCAGGCCCTTGTGCGACTTCACTTCGCCGGTCTTCGGATCGTAGACCGGAACCTGCGCCTTGGCGGCGATGGCCTTCACTTCGGCTTCGTTGTAGCCGAGCGCCGCGAGATCGCGGTACGAGACGTAGCGCAGCGCGTGGCAGTTGGCGCAGACTTCCTGGTAGACCTGGAAGCCGCGCTGCAGCTGGGCGCGGTCGAACTTGCCGAAGTTGCCGTCGCTGGCGAGCTCGAGGTGCTTGGGGTGTTCATGGAACGCCTTTTCCACCGAGTGCGGCAGGCCGTCATGCGAGAGGCCGATGACCCCCAGCGCGAGAGACCACAGCAGCGCCACGGCAAAGAACAGGCCGGCGAGGAAGGATAGGATGCGGATCATCGTGTTCGTGCCCCTCGCTCGTGTCAGGCTTTCGCGGCCAGCGCCGCGTGGTCATCGGCACCCAGGACCGCCTCGGTGATCGAGAACGGCAGCGGGTCCGGCTTCTCGATCGAGGAGACGATCGGGACAATGACCAGGAAGTGGAGGAAATAATACATCGACGCGATCTGGCTGATGATCACGTAAGGTTCTTCGGCCGGCGAGCCGCCGCAGTAGCCGAGCACCAGGGCATCGACGACCAGGGCATAGAAGAACTTGCGATAGAGCGGGCGATAGCGGGCCGAGCGGACCGGCGAGCGATCAAGCCAGGGCAGCAGGAACCAGATCAGGATGGCACTGAACATGGCGAGCACGCCCATCAGCTTGGCCGGGATGATCAGGAAGTCCTGGGTGAAGGCCCGCAGGATCGCGTAGAACGGCCAGAAGTACCATTCGGGGACGATGTGCGCCGGGGTCTGCATCGGGTTGGCCGGGATGTAGTTGTCCGGGTGGCCGAGCGCGTTGGGCATGAAGAACAGCATCGCGCAGTAGCCGATCAGGAACACGCCGAGGCCGAAGCCGTCCTTCGCCGTGTAGTACGGATGGAACGGCACGGTGTCGCTCTCGCTCTTGACCTCGACGCCGGTGGGGTTCGACGAGCCGGGGATGTGCAGCGCCCAGATGTGCAGGACAACGACCGCGGCGATGACGAACGGCAGCAGGAAGTGCAGCGAGAAGAAGCGGTTGAGCGCGGCATTGTCCGGCGCGAAGCCGCCGAGCAGCCAGGTGCGCAGGGCATCGCCGACCAGCGGGATCGCCGAGAACAGGCCGGTGATGACCTGGGCGCCCCAGTAGCTCATCTGGCCCCAGGGCAGCACGTAGCCCATGAAGGCGGTGGCCATCATCAGCAGGAAGATGACGACGCCGAGCAGCCAGATCATCTCGCGCGGAGCCTTGTACGAGCTGTAGTAGAAGCCGCGGAAGATGTGGATGTAGACGACGACGAAGAACGCCGAGGCGCCGTTGGCGTGCGCATAGCGCATCAGCCAGCCCCAGTTGACGTCCCGCATGATGTGCTCGACCGAATCGAACGCGACGCCGGTGCTGGCGGCATAGTGCATCGCCAGGATGATGCCGGTGACGATCTGGAGCGCGAGACAGAAGCCGGCGAGGACACCGAAGTTCCACGCATAGTTCAGGTTGCGCGGGACCGGATAGCCGGCGCCGACCGCGTTGTAGACAAAGCGCGGCAGGGGCAGCTTCTCATCCAGCCAGGTCATGACCGGGTGGGTCGGCTTGTATTCGTTCGCCCAGGGAAAGCTCATTTGCGTGACCTCGGTAAATTGAAACGTCAGCCGACCTTGACGACGGTATCGGACGTGAACTCGTATTCGGGAACCAGCAGGTTCTTGGGCGCCGGACCCTTGCGGATGCGGGCGGCGGTATCATACGCGGAGCCGTGGCACGGGCAGAAATAGCCGCCGAATTCGCCCTTGGTTTCACCCTCGCCGGCGCCGAGCGGCACGCAACCGAGGTGGGTGCAGACGCCCATGGTGATCAGCCAGTTTTCCTTGCCCGGCTTGGTGCGCTGTTCGAGGGTCTGGGGATCGCGCAGCGTGCTGACATCGACCTTCTTCGCCTCGGCGATTTCGGTCGGGGTCAGGTTGCGGACGAACATCGGCTGCTTGCGGAACACCGCCTTGATCGCCTGGCCGGGCTTGATCGCGCTGATGTCAATCTCAGTCGAGCTTTCGGCGAGGACATCGGCCGATGGGGCCATCTGGCTGATCAGCGGGTAGAGCACCGAGACGCCGGCGACGCCGGCCGCGCTGACCGCGGCGATATTGATGAAATCGCGCCGCCGCACCCCTTCTCCATGTTCAGAGGTGCCGATGACCGCTTCGTCTGCCATGTTAGACCCTTAGCTGCTGCGCCCACGCCGCAAGGCCGGCGCCATTCAAATCGACCGTCGTGCGAGCCAAGGACAGAGTGCCGCCCGAGAGACCGGACCCCGCTGCATTTCCCCGAGCGGCACGAAAATGCCGCAGGAAGCCCCCTGAATGCCCGCCTTCGACCCGGGCATGGCCCGGGCAGATACCGACTTGGCCGGCCTGATAGACGCGAAAGCCCCGGCTGCCAATGGCATTTTTCGCCGGTTTTGCAGCCGGCCGGGGTGGCCCTGTTTTCAGCCCCTGGGCAGGCCGATCAGCGAGAACTGGCGACCATAGGCCGGTTCGCCGCGATGGGTCGCGCGGCGGAAGGAAAAGAAGCGGGATTCATCGGCATACGTGTCCATCCCGAGCGATTCGACGGTGGCGACGCCGGCGGCGGCGAGGCGATCGGCGACGAAGGCTTCGAGGGCGAACTGCCAGTGGCGGGCGCGGCCGGGGGCGAACATGCGGGCGTGGCCGGCAGCCTGCGCGAGCAGGCGCTCGCGGAAGGAATCGTCCACCTCGTAGCTTGACTGGGCGATGCAGGGGCCGATGGCGGCGGCGATGTGCTCACGGCGTGCGCCGAGTGCTGTCATCGCCGCGACGGTGTTCTCGACGACGCCGGCGACGGCGCCCTTCCAGCCGGCGTGGGCGGCGCCGATGACGCCGGCCGCGCGGTCGGCCAGGAGCACGGGCGCGCAATCGGCGGTGACGATGCCGAGCAGCTGGCCGGGGGTGGCGGAAACGAGGGCGTCGGCGTGGGGGCGTTCGGCTTCCGGCCATTCGCCGGCAGTGACGCAATCGGGGGAGTGGACCTGGTAGACGGTGACCAGGCGGGCACCGGGGAGGATCGCTTCGGCGGCACGGGCGCGGTTGCTGGCGACGGTTTGCGGGTCGTCCCCGGCGCCGAGGCCGACGTTCAGGCCGGCAACGATTCCGGTGGAGGCCCCTCCCCTGCGGCCGAGGAAGCCGTGGGGAAGGCCTGCCAGCGCCGAGGCCGTGATGACCTCAACCAAGGCTGCGCGAGGCCTGTTCGAAGGTGTCGCGCGAGAGGCCGGGGGTGGCGACGATGCGTTGCAGTTCGGCCTTCATCAGCGCCGAGCGGCCCGGCTCGATCCGCCGCCAGCGGCCGAGCGGGGGGACGAAGCGGGCGGCGGTCTGCGGGTTGATCGGGTCGAGCGCGAGGATCAGGTCGGCGATCATCCGGTAGCCTGCGCCATCCGCCGCGTGGAACGCCCCGGCGTTGACCGCGAAGCCCATGTATAGGGCGCGGACGCGATTGGGGTTGGTCATGGTGAAATCGGGATGCCGGGCCAGCGTAAGGACGTGCTGGAGCGCTTGCGGGTGGAGCGAGCCGGACTGGAGGGAGAACCATTTGTCGATCACCAGGGCGTTGCCCTGGTAGCGGCGGTGGAAATCGGCGAGGAATTCCTCGCGCGTTGGGCTGTCGAGGCCGGTGAGGACCATGAGCGCGCCCTGGCGGTCGGTCATGTTGGTGGCCGACGAATACTGGCCGGCGGCGCGGCGGGCGGCTTCGGCCGGGTTGGCGGCGGCGAGCAGGGTCAGGGCCAGGGTCTTGACCTTGCGGGCGCCCTTGCCGGTGGCATCGAGGGTGAACGGCACGGCGGTGGCGCGATCGTGCAGGGCGGCGAGTTCGCCGGCGAGTTCGTGGCCGATGCGGGCCTTGAGCGCCTCGCGCGCGGCGCGGATGGCCTGGGGATCGCTGGTGGCGAACTGCTCGGCGAGGTACGACTCGGTCGGCAGCGCCAGCAGTTCGCCGCGCATCAGGTCGTCGAGCGCATTGTCCGCCAGCACTGCGCGACAGGCGGCGACGATGGCGTCGGCGCCGCCGGCATCGCCGGTGCCGGCGACCGCGCCGACGAGGTGGCGCACGGCGAGGCTCTGCAAGGCCTCGTAGCGGGCGAACGGGTCGTCGTCGTGGGCGGCGAGGAATACGAGGTCGTCCACCGTGGTGTCGGCGGTGATGGCGACGGGGGCGGCGAAGCCGCGATTGAGCGAGAGCACCGGGCGGCTGGCGAAGCCGGGAAAGCGCAGCTCGGCCTCGGCCTGGTCGAGCACGACGAGCTGTTCGCCGCCATGGGTACCGGTATCGCGGTCGTAGAGGGCGAGGCGCAGCGGGATCGGCATCGGCGACTTGTCGGGCTGGCCGGGGGTGGCGGGGACGACCTGGGCGAGCCGCAGCACGGCCTCGCCGCCCTCGTGCGAAAGGCTGGCGGTGACCTGGGGGGTGCCGGCCTGCGAATACCACAGGCGGAACTGCTTGAGGTCCAGCCCGGCGCCGTCCTCGATCGCGCGGATGAAGTCCTCGCAGGTGGCGGCCTCGCCGTCGTGGCGGGCGAAGTAGAGATCGGTGCCCTGGCGGAACCTTTGCTCGCCCGCCATCGTGCGCATCATGCGGATGACTTCGGCGCCCTTGTTGTAGATGGTGGCGGTGTAGAAGTTGGAGATTTCCTGGTAGGAATCGGGGCGGATCGGGTGGGCCAGCGGGCCGGAATCCTCGGGAAACTGGGCCGAGCGCAGGACGCGGACATCCTCGATCCGCTTGACCGGGGCCGAGCCCATGTCGGCGCTGAACATCTGGTCGCGCAGGACGGTAAAGCCTTCCTTGAGGGAGAGCTGGAACCAGTCCCGGCAGGTGACGCGGTTGCCCGACCAGTTGTGGAAGTATTCGTGAGCGATGACGCCTTCGACGCCATCGTAGTCGGCATCGGTCGCGGTCTCGGGGTCGGCCAGGACGTAGCGGGTGTTGAAGACGTTGAGGCCCTTGTTCTCCATCGCCCCCATGTTGAAATCCGAGACGGCGACGATGTTGTAGAGATCGAGGTCGTATTCGCGGCCGAAGACCTCCTCGTCCCACTTCATCGAGGCGATCAGCGAGCGCATGGCGTGGTGGGTGCTATCCTCGTCACCCGGGCGGACCCAGATGTTGAGCGCGACCTCGCGGCCGCTCATCGTGGTGAACGTATCGGAATGCGCGACGAGATTGCCGGCGACCAGCGCGAACAGGTAGCTCGGCTTGGGCCAGGGATCGTGCCATTCGGCCCAGTGGGTCGTGGCTGAATCGGCGCCGGTGGCGGTGCAGTTGCCGTTGGACAGGAGCACCGGGAACAGGGTGCGGTCCCCCTCCATGCGGACGCGGTAGATCGAGAGCACGTCGGGGCGATCGGGGAAGAAGGTGATCCGGCGGAAGCCCTCTGCCTCGCACTGGGTGCAGAGCATCGAGTTGGAGGCATAAAGCCCCATCAGCTGGCTGTTGGCAATCGGCTGGAGGACCGTGTCGATCTCGACCTCGTGGTGCGTGGCGGCGAGGTCGATCAGCAGGTCCGCGCCGTCCATGCGCCAGTCGTCGCGGGCGATGCCGTCCACCCGCACGGCGTGGGCAGTGATGCCGTCGCCGTTGAGCCGCAGCGGGCCGGTGCCGGGGCGGGCCGGGTTGCGCTCGACCGAGAGGCGGGCGGTGACGCGGGTTTCCTCCAGCCCGAGGGCGAAATCGAGCGCGACCTGCGGGACGAGCCAGGCGGGGGGGCGATAGTCCTCGCGGCGGATCACGGGGGGTGCGGCGGCGGTTTCGGGCGAAGTGGCGATATCCATTGGCCTTACTTAAGCCATGCTCTTCCGATTGCCAGCCGCTGCATTATGGATGGGCCGATGAAAAGACTGTTCGTGTTCGGGCTGGGCTATTCGGCGAGGCGGATCGCCGGGCTGTGGGAGGCCGGTGGCGGGGAGGTGATCGCCACCGGGCGGGATGGCATGCTGTCGTTCGACGATGCCGGCAATGTCGCCGCGGCGCTGGCGGATGCGGAGGTCGTGCTGTCTTCGGTGCCGCCGGACGGGACCGGGGAGGACCCGGTGCTGGAGCGGTATGGCCGGCTGCTGGGCGGCAGGACGCTCGCCTATCTTTCCTCGACCGGGGTCTATGGCGATACCGGCGGGGCCTGGGTGGACGAGAGCGCGCCGGTGGTCGGGGCCGGTGGCCGGGGGCGGCGGACGGCGCGGGCGGACGCCGACGGGCGCTGGCTCATGCTGGGGGCGCGGGTGTTCCGCCTGCCGGGCATCTATGGGCCGGGGCGGAGCGCGCTCGACCGGGTGCGGAGGGGCGCGGCGCGGCGGATCGACCTTGCCGGGCAGGTTTTCAGCCGGGTCCATGTCGACGACATTGCCACGGGCGTTATCGCCGGGCTGGCAGCGCCGCCGGGCGCCTACAATCTGGCGGACGACCGCCCTTGCAGCCAGAACGCGGTGATCGAGGAGGCCTGCCGGCTGCTGGGGGTGGCCATGCCGCCGCTGCAGGGGCTGGACGAGGCTGGTTTGTCGCCCATGGCGCTGGCCTTCTATGCCGAGAACCGGCGGGTGGCGAACGGCAAGGCCAAGCGGGTGTTGGGCTGGCGGCCCCGCCATCCCGACTGGAAAGCCGGCCTGCGCCAGTGCCTTGAGGCTGGCTGAAACCGGCGGGGCCGTACGGGGTTGAATGCGCGTGAGCCTGTTGGAGGAGACGCGATGACCATGACCCGCACCCCGCCTTCGCCCGCCAGCACCGGGATCGCCATCGCCGGCGAGGTGCTGGGACGCAGTTCGACCGCCGCAATCGTCACGACGCGGCAGGGGGGACTCGACATTGCCGTGCGGCAGGAGCGGGACAGTCTCTGGGTGGAACTGCGGCGTGACGGGGAAGGCGGGCTGGCATTGCGGATGCCGGTGTTCAGCCCGGATGCGCGGAGCCGGGCGATCGACGTCGAGGGCGCGCTGGCGGCGGTGACCTGCGAGGGCAGGCTGGGGACGGGGCGGCTGGTGCTGCGGGGTGACCGGTCAGGGCTGGAGCAGTTGCGCGCCACGTATGAGTTTACCCCGGGCGAAGACCTGGCCTTCGGGGAATTGCCGCGCGATCTCGTGCCGTTCGGGGCGGACGGCGATCCGGCCGGGACCGAGGGGCGGATCGAGGCCAGCCAGCGCAAGCTCAACACCGGGCTGCTCTATTTCACCCTGAGCGAGCCCGATGTCGGCAAGGTGCTCTATGTACAGAACCTGACCGCGCTGAACGACTATTTCAACGCGACGGGGAGCAAGCCGGAAAATGCGGTCGGCGGGGCGTGGCCGGAACTGGGGTATCGGCCGCCGGTCTCGCCGGAGACCGGCAGGGCAGTGCTGCCGGCCGACAGGACGCTGGTTCTCTACGATACGATCCTTTCGATCCGTGCCTATCCGCAGCGGAGCGAGGACGATTCCGCCTGGCAGTTCCTCGACATGCTGGGCGGGATCTACCCGTGGCTGAACCCACCGGTGCCGGCGTTCCGCGACTGGCCGGCGCGGGCGGAGCGGACCGTGCGCGACCTGATGCACGCGCCGGAGGCGAGCATCGAGCACTACGGGCATCGCTATTTCCATCCCTACACCGCCAGCGAATATCCCGATGTCATGGTGCAGGCGTCGCTCGCTTCGGCACTTGACCAATGGGGACGATGGCGGGGGGTGCGCCATCCGCTGGAGCGACAGGCGGTGGCCGGCCTGGACCGGTTCTATGACCCGAAGGTCGGTTCGGTGCGGCGCTATCTGCCCAATGTCGGGCCGGACAAGAACGCCGATGCGGTCGACAGCTGGTATCTCTATCATCCGTTGCTGAACCTCGCCAACCTGGCGCTGGCCGGGGTGGCGGAGGCGCGCGAACTGTTCCTCGCCTCGCTCGAGTATGGCATTCGGGCGGCGCGGCATTTCCGCTACAAATGGCCGATCCTCTACGACATGCGCGATTTCTCGGTGATCCAGGCGGTGGCCGAGGCCGACCGGCGCGGACAGACGGACGTCGGCGGGATCTATGCCTGGGTCATGCTGCAGGCGTTCGAGCTGACCCTGGAGCGGCGCTACATCGACGAGGCGCTGGCGGCGATCGAGGCGGCGCGTGGGATGCGCTTCGACCTCAACTACCAGGCCAACCTGACCGCCTGGGGGGCGGCGGCGTGCATCCGGCTGTGGCGGATCACCGAGCGCAAGGACTTGCTGACCCAGAGCTACGTCTACCTCGCCAGCTTCTTCCACAATGCCCAGATGTGGAAGAGCGAGATCGGCATGAGCGCGCAGTGGACCAACTTCCTCGGCGTCACCTGCCTGCACGATGCGCCCTATATGGCGGCTTACGAGTGCTTCGATTCCTATGCCGCGTTCGAGCGCTATCTCGATTACGGCGGGCCGGACCTGATCCCCAGCGTGCGGCTGCTGGTCGGCGAATATTGCCGCCATGCGCTGGACCGGGCGTGGTTCTACTATCCCGATGCCCTGCCTCCCGAGGCGCTCGCGGCGAAAAATCGCAACGGCTACATCAATCCGGCGCTAAGCTTTCCGGTCGAGGACCTCTATCCCGATGGCCAGCAGGCGGGCCAGGTCGGGCAGGAGATCTATGGCGGCGGGGCGGCGATGATCTATGCCAGCCGGGCGTTCCGGCGGCTGGAGGGGGCGCCGTTCGTGCTGTTCTGCGATTGCTTTGTCCGGGCGATCCACCGGATCGACGGACACACCGTCAGCCTCAGGATCGACGGGCACAGCGGGACGATGGCGCGGCTGGCGCTGGTGGGCGAAGGGCTGGGCCGGCTGGCGGCGGCGGTGACGACGGCGGCGGGCGAAAGGCTCGCATTCACCGAGGCCGAGGGGCGGGTCGAATGCTGGGTGCCGGCCGATTCGGCGATGGTGCTGACCTGGAGGGCTGATTCCGGGTAGTCGTCAGCGGGCGAGTTGCCGGGCGAGCCATTGGCCGAGCGCGTGGTGGCCGCGCTGGTTGAGGTGCAGGGCATCGCGGCGCAGCGCGGGTTGCGTATCAGCGGTTACGAAGGCGGGGGCCGGATCGAGGAAGGCGCAGTGCGCTTCGGCGGCCGCTTCGCGCGCGGCCAGGCGGTAGGGCTGGAGGCGGCGTTCCATGGCTGGCGATCCGGCCGGCGGTGGCGCGAGGATCACGACATCGGCGCCGCGCGCGGCGTGGGCGGCGGCGAGGTGTGCGAGGGCGGCGCGGAATTCGGCGAGAGGCACCGGGCGGCGGCGGCCGAGCCAGGCGCGCGGGGCGGCATCGTTGCTGCCGTAGAGCAGGATGACGAGAGCGGGCGGGTCTTCGGCGTTGCTGGCCGTGGCCCAGCGGGCGGCGCCTTCGGCGGTGGTGTCGCCGCCGTGGCCGCGCAGTTCGAGGTGGAGACCGGCGAGGCGGGCCAATTCCGCGCAGAACGGCATGGCAACCGGCGGCTTGCCGCGCACGTTGCTGTCCCCCTGGCAGACGACAAGAGTGCCGGGCGAAATGGGCCGGTTGCGATCGAGCGGAGGAAAGGGATCGTGGCCGATTGTCCGGGTGCCGTCCCCGGACCAGTGGGGGATTTCCGGCCAGAGGGCGACAAGCGCGGCGACCGCAGCCAGGGCGACAACGATCTGAAACATCGGCGCTGTGCTCCGGATCGCTGCCATGGTGGCCGGTCTACACCGGGCCGGGGATTGTGAGCAACGATTGCGGGGGACGGGTGTTACATCAGCAGGCTGGCGGCGTGGATCGCCGTGCCGACGAGGCCGCCGACGAGGGTGCCGTTGATGCGGATGAACTGGAGGTCGCGGCCGACGGCGCCTTCGATGCGGTCGGTCACGGTGCGGGCGTCCCAGAGGCGCACGGTGTCCGACACCAGGGTGACGATGCTGCCGCCATAGCGCGCGACCAGGCCGGCGAGCGTGCGGCGGGCGAAGCGGTTGACCAGTGCCTGCAGGCGCGTGTCGTCGCGCAGGGCCTGGCCGAACGAGGCAAGGCCCTGGCCGAGGCTGCCCGACAGGGCGCCTTCGGGATCGCGGGTGGCGCGCAGCATCGCCTCGCGCAGGCGCTGCCAGATGCTGCCGAGCCAGTCGGCCATGGCCGGGTTGGCGAGAAGTTCGTGCTTGATCGCCTCGACCCGGGCCTGGGTGGCGGGATCGTGCTGCAGGTCTTCGGCCAGCTTGCGCAGGGCTTCGCCGAGCCGTTGGCGAAGCGGGTGGGCCGGGTCGATCGAGGATTCGGCGAGCAGGCGATAGGCGCCATCGAGCACGGCATTGGCGATCTTCTCGTCCAGCCCGGTGAATCGGAGCACGGCGTTGGCGCGCTGGTGGATCATCTCGCGCAGTGTCGCCTCGTTGGCTTCGAGCGTGGTCCCTGTCCAGCGCAGGCCGGCCTCGACCACGCGGTGGTGGCGGCCATCGGCCATGGCGGCGTGGAGCAGCTGGCCGAGCAGCGGGGCGAGTTCGAGGCGTTCGAACTGGCGGTGCAGCGCATTACGGACGATGCCGCCGAAGCGTTCGTCGTCCAGCGAGCGGAGCAATTCGCCGGCGAGGCCCGCAGCGCCTTCGCTGAGGCGCGGGCCGCCGGCCCTGGCCGAACCGGGCGGCGGCTCGGCGAGGAAATTGCCCAGGGCCGCGCCGAGGTTGAGCGGGCGCATCCGCCGGGCGACGACCTGCGGGGTGAGGAACCAGGTGCGCAGGAACGTCGCCATGGTGTCGGCGATGCGATCCTTGTTTTCCGGGATGATCGCGGTGTGGGGGATCGGCAGCCCGAGCGGGTGGCGGAACAGGGCTGTGACCGCGAACCAGTCCGCCAGGCCGCCGACCATCGCCGCCTCGGCGAAGGCGCGCGGCCATTGCCACAGGGGTTCGGCGGCGGCCAGCCGGGTCGACAGCAGGAACAGGCCGGCCATCGCCACCAGCAGCAGGGTCGCGCCCCGGCGCAGGGTGCGGGCGCGGTCTGCCGTGGCGATGGTTCCCCCGAACGCGCCGCCGTTCATTCGGCGGCTTGCGCGTGGCCCGGTGGACCATCGGGGCGCGGCTCATAGGTCAGGAAGCGGCGGCGGAGCGCCGGGCCGATGCGCTTTTCGAGACCGTCCGCCAGGCTGAAGCCGGCGGGGACGATGATCAGGGTCAGCAGGGTCGAGAGGATCAGGCCGCCGATCACCACGGTGCCCATCGGCGCGCGCCAGGCGCCATCGCCGGAGATGGACAGCGCGGTCGGCACCATGCCCGCGGTCATCGCCACGGTGGTCATGACGATCGGCTGGGCGCGCTTGTGGCCGGCTTCGACGATGGCGGCGAACTTGTCCGCCCCGTTGGCCATTTCCTCGATGGCGAAATCGATCAGCAGGATCGAGTTCTTGGCGACGATGCCGAACAGCATCAGCAGGCCGATATAGACCGGCATCGAGATCGGCTGGCCGACGACGAGCAGCGCGATCAGCCCGCCGAGCGGTGCCAGGAACAGCGAGCCCATGTTGACCAGCGGCGAGATGAACCGGTGGTAGAGCAGGACCAGCACCGAGAACACCATCAGCACGCCGGCGCCGAGCGCGCCGCCGAAGGCGGCGGCCATTTCGGCCTGCCACTTGTCCTGCCCGAACGGGGTATAGGCGACGCCGGTGGGCAGGTTGCGCATGATCGGCAGCCTGGCGATGGCTTCCATCGCGGTGCCCTTGACCACGCCGGGGGCGAGATCGGCGCCGATGAACACGCGGCGGGTCTGGTTGTAGCGCTGGATCGTCGTCGGCCCGGCGCCGAAGCTGATGGCGGCGACGGTGGACAGGGGCACGGAGCCGCCGTTGGCGGTCGGCACCGGCAGGTTCTCGATCGTCGCGAGGTTGCGCCGGGCGTTTTCCGACAGGCGCACGCGGATCGGCACCTGGCGGTCCGACAGGGAGAACTTCGCCGCGTTCTGGTCGATATCGCCCATCGTCGCCACGCGGATCGCCTGGCCGAGCGCGGCGGTGGTGACGCCGAGGCTGGTGGCCATGTCGAGCCGGGGGGTGATGACCACTTCGGGCTGGCGCATGTCGGCGGCGACGCGGGGGGCGACCAGGCCGGGGACCTGCTTCATCTGTTCGGCGAGCGTGGTGGCGGCGGCTGCGAGTGCCTCGGAATCGTTGCCGGTCAGCATCATCGAGATCGGCCGGCCGGTGCCGCCGTCGCCGCCGGAGTTCATGTCCTGGAAGGCGATGCGGGCATCGGGGATCGCCTGGAGCCGGGGCGTCAGGTTGCGTTCGAACTCCTGGCTGGTCTTCCTGCGGTCCGGCTTGAGGTTGATGAACAGGCGGGCATTGCCTTCGCGGATGCGTTCGTAGGCCTGGGCGACGTCGGGATCGTCGTTGATGATGTCGGCGACATGGTCGGCAACGGCGGTGGTCTGGGCGAGGGTCGTGCCCGGGACCAGTTCGATCGAGACCATGCTGAAATCGCTGTTCGCGGTCGGGAAGAACTGGGCCGGGATGATCATGCCGATCACCACGGTCAGCCCGAGCGAGCCGAGACCGATGCCGACCATCCAGATGCGGTGGTCGCGCAGGCGGGCGATGAGCCGCTCGCCGAGGGTGCGCCGCCGGCCGAGCGCGCGGGCCGCTTCGCGCGAGGCGGCGAGCGCGCTGTCGTCGAGGGTCCAGCGCAGCAGCTTGAGGTAGCGGTCCATCCACTTGCCCTCGCCATGTTCGGCCGGGCCCTGGGCGGCGAGGAAATAGGCGGCGATCATCGGGGTGATCATTCGCGCCACGGCGAGGCTGAGCAGCACCGAGACGACCACGGTCAGGCCGAAGCTCTTGAAGAACTGGCCGGGAATGCCGCCCATCAGCCCGACCGGCAGGAACACCGCGACGATCGAGAAGGTGGTGGCGACGACCGCCAGGCCGATCTCGTCGGCGGCGTCGATCGCCGCCTGGTAGGCGGTCTTGCCCATGCGCATGTGGCGCACGATGTTCTCGATCTCGACGATGGCATCGTCCACCAGCACGCCGGCGACGAGGCCGAGCGCCAGCAGCGACAGGCTGTTGAGGGTGAAGCCGAACCAGGAATGCAGGAACCAGAAGGTCGGGATCGCCGAAAGCGGGATGGCGACGGCGGAAATCGCCGTTGCCCGCCAATCCCGCAGGAACAGGAAGACGACGATGACGGCGAGCACGGCGCCTTCGATCATCGCCTTCATCGAGCTGGAATACTGCTGCTTGGTGTAATCGACCGAGGTGTAGAGCTGGGTGAAGCGGATGCCGGGGTGTTCCTGCTCGATCTTGCGGATTTCGGCCACCGCGCTGTCGTAGACGGCGACGTCCGAGGCGCCGCGCGCGCGGGTGATTTCCAGCGCGACGACCGGCTTGCCGCCGATCTTGCCGGCGCTGGTCTGTTCGGCGTGGCTGTCGCTCACCGTGGCGAAATCGGCCAGCTTGACCGTGCGGCCGTTGCCGAGCGGGATTTCGGTCTGCGAGAGCTGCCAGGCATCGCGCGCATTGCCGAGCACGCGGACCGACTGGCGGACGCCGGCGATTTCGGCCTTGCCGCCGGCGGCGTTGATGTTGAGCTGGCGCAGGATGCCGTTGATCTGGCCGGCGGTGACGCCGAGCGACTGCATCCGCGCCGGGTCGAGCGTGACGCGAATCTCGCGATCGACCCCGCCGTTGCGGGTGACCGAGGCCATGCCGGGGATCGACAGCAGGCGCTTGGTCACGGTGTCGTCGGTGAACCAGGAGAGGTCGGTCAGCGTCATGTCGTCAGCGACGACGGCGAAGGCGGCAATGGCGTTGCTGCCGCCGACGATCTTGAACACGCGCGGCTCGAGGATGCCCTCGGGCAGGTCGCCCCGGATCTGGTCGATCTGGTTCTTGACCTCGCTCACCGCCTCGTTGATGTCGGTGCCGATATCGAACATCACCGTCGTCGTGCTGCTGCCTTCCTCGGCGGTCGAGCTGATCGAATCGATGCCGCTGATCGTGCGGACCGCCGCCTCGACCTTCTGGGTGATCTGGGTCTCGATCTCGCTCGGGGCGGCGCCCGGCTCGGTGATGGTGACGATGACCGCCGGGAACTCGACGTCCGGCATGTCCTGCACCTTCATCTGCATGAAGGCGATCGCGCCCATCAGCATGAGGCCGACGAACACGACGATCGGCACAACCGGGTTGCGGATCGACCAGGCCGAGATGTTGCGGAAGTTCACCCGTGGCTCCCGGTGCGCGTCCGGCGGTTCACGGCTTGACCACGCGGGGGATCACCGCTTCGCCGGCCGACAGGAAGCCGCCGGCGCGCAGGACCACCCGTTCGTCGCCGGCAAGGCCGGAGGCCACCGCGACGCCACGATCGGTCACCAGGCCGATGCGGATGTTGCGCCGCTGGGTGCGGTTGTTCGGGCCGACGACGAAGACGTAGCTGTTGTGGCCATCGTTGAGGATGGCGGAATCCGGCAGCAGCGGCGCGACCATGGTGCCGGCCTGGATCACCGCGCTGGCAAAGCCGCCGGCCCGCAGGCCGGGCGCATAGGCGAGTGCGATCCTGACCATGCCCTGGCGGGTCTGCGGATCGACGAACGGGGCCACCTGCCAGACCTTGCCGGCATAGGCGCGGGGCGCGCCGACCGGCTTGACCTGGACTTCGGCGCCGGTGGCGACGCGGGCGAGATCGACCTCGCCGACCTGAGCCTGCATTTCCATCTCGCCGGCCTTGGCGATGCGGAACAGCACGGCATTGCCGGCGCCGACGACCTGGCCCGGCTCGACCCGGCGTTCGAGCACCAGCCCGGCATCGGGCGCGACGATGGAGAGGCGGCGCACCCTGGCCCCGGTTTCGCCGTATTGCGCGCGAGCGAGCCGCACCCGGGCGCGGGCGCCGTCCCGCGTGGCGGTCAGCCGGTCGACGTCGGCGCGGGAGATGAAGCCCCGGTCAACCAGCTTGAGGGCGCGCTCGAGGTTGGCTTCGGCCAGCCGGGCATCGGCGTCGGCGGCGGCGATCTGGGCCTGCTGGGCGGCAAGCTGCTCGACCTGGACCGAGCGATCGAGCACGGCGAGCACCTGGCCTTTGGCGACCCACTGCCCGGCCTCGACCGGGACGCTGGCCACCTGGCCGCCTTCGCCGACCGAGCCGACCGGCATCTCGTGACGGGCGGCCAGCATGCCGGTGGCATTGACCGTCGCCGCGACGGTGGTGCGGCCGGGCACGGCGACGCTGACGGTGGGCGCCTGGGCCAGCGCGCTGGCATCGAGTGCCGGCTTGCTGGTGCGTTCGTGAAGCAGCCAGCCGGCCAGCAGGAGCAGGGCGATGCCGCCGCCGACCACCAGGCGGCGCTTGCGGCGCGCAGCCGCCTCGGCGGGAGGGCCGAATTCGGCGGAAGCGGGTTCGCTGCCGCCACGATCAGTCCTGATATCGAAATTCATTAACGGTCACCGCGCGAAGGAACCCCGGGTCGCACGGACCCGCCGCCTGGTGGCGCCGCGGGCTCGCGCCCGGCTGCGCCATGCGCCGGGGTCGCGCGGTTATATCCGCTGACACCGGTGCAGGCAATCGCCGTCCTTCGCATCTGCAACAGTTGGTGGCAGCGTGTCGCCAATGCAACCCGGGCCTGGAAGGAAACCTTCCAGGCCCGGTCAGGGTAACGCGAACGGGGCTGCTCAGTACTTGAGCTGGCGCTCGTAGAGATCGCGGTAGTGCTGGATGCGGGTGACGCGCAGGCCCTGCATCCCCGAACGGTCAACCGCCCGCTGCCAGGAGGCGAACTCCTCGAGCGTCAGCGAATAGCGTTCGCAGACTTCGTCGATGGTCAGGAGGCCGCCATTGACGGCGGCGACCACTTCCGCCTTGCGGCGAACCACCCAGCGGGTGGTGGTGGGCGGCGGCAGCGACTCAATCGTCAGCGGCTCGCCGAGGGGGCCAATGACCATGGCCGGCTTGATCTTCTGGTTCTCTATCATTTCAGACCTCGATCGCCGGTGGTATCGGTTCCGGCGGTGTGGCCGGTTATGGCGGGGCGGGTTTTTCCGCGGCCTGAATCAACAAGGTTAATGTCGTGAACGACGGGCTGGTGGTCGCAATCACGCACCGGTTCGTCGTCCGAACCCATCTGGTCGAAACCACCGAGCAGGCGCGCGCAATCGGCGTCGAAGCTCGCATTGCCATGGGCGGAAGCGAAATTGCGGGCGTGGGCGAGCGCCATCCTCGACTCGCTGAGGACGGCGAGGCGGGCGGCCATGTCGCGCCAGGCGACAGGCGCGACATGGTCCGGACGCTCGGTCTTTTCGGGCGCCAGCGGCCAGGTGCGGGGGTCGGAGTGAATTGCCATCACCGGTGGTATAGCGCGCGGGTGGTCAAGAGGCGGTAAATTGCCGGTTTACTCCGCGTTGACCAAGCTTAACCGGCAGACTGTTTCCTGGCTTTGCCGGCTGGGAGGTTCCGGTGTATGGGCCGCCGCCATGATCGCGCATGCCCCTGCCCTGCCCGGTTGCCCGCCGGACGACGCTGCCCGCCTGTTCCAGCTCGGCGCGGCCGGGCGCCGGGTGGTGGTGGCGATGTCGGGCGGGGTGGACAGTTCGGTGGTCGCCGCGCTGGCGGTGGCCGCCGGTGCCGAGGTCATCGGCCTGACCCTGCAGCTTTATGACCATGGCGCCGCGGTCAAGCGGAAGGGTGCCTGCTGTGCCGGCCAGGACATCCGCGATGCCCGCGCCGTCGCCGACCGGCTCGGCATCGCCCACTATGTGTTCGACCATGAGAGCGCGTTTCGCACCGGCGTGGTCGAGCAGTTCGCCGACGACTACCTGTCCGGCCGGACGCCGATTCCCTGCATCCGCTGCAACATGGGACCGAAGTTCACCGACCTGCTGGCGATGGCGCGCGAGCTTGGCGCCGACTGCCTGGCGACCGGGCACTATGCCCGGCGGATCGTCGGCGCCGGCGGGCCGGAGCTGCATCGCGCGATCGACCCGGCGCGCGACCAGTCGTACTTTCTTTATGCGACGACCGAGGCCCAGCTCGCATTCCTGCGCTTTCCGCTGGGCGGGCTGCCCAAGCAGGAGGTGCGGCGGCTGGCGGAAGCGGCCGGGCTGGCGGTTGCCGCCAAGCCGGACAGCCAGGACATCTGCTTCGTGCCCGATGGCGACTATGCATCGGTGGTGCGGTCGGTTCGGCCGGGTGCCGACCGGCCGGGCGAGATCGTCCATGCCGAGAGCGGGGCGGTGCTCGGCCGCCACGCGGGCGTGATCCATTTCACCGTCGGCCAGCGGCGGGGGCTGGAGATCGGCGGCCAGCCGGAGCCGCTCTATGTCACCGGGATCGACGCGGCTGCGGCGCGGGTCATGGCGGGGCCGCGCCGGCTGCTCGCGGTCGGCAGCGCCCGGCTGGAGGAGACCAACCGCATCGGCCCGCTGCCGGCGGGGCAATTGACGGCGAAAGTGCGCTCGCTGGCGAAGCCGGTGCCGGTGGTGCTGGAAGGCCCGCTGGGCGAGGGCGAGGCGACGGTGATCCGCTTCGTGGCGCCGGAACATGGCGTCGCCCCGGGGCAGGCGGCCGTGCTCTATTCGGGCGACCGGCTGGTCGGCGGCGGCTGGATCGCCGGGACGGATAGACCCTAGCTGCCCTTCCACGGCTCCAGCACGCAACCGGCGCCTTCCTGCAGGCGCGCGGTCTGGCGGGCGAACAGGAGGTAGCGCGCGCTCACCACGTGCGCGGCGTCATCCTTGCTCAGCTGGACCGGGCCTAGTCCCTTGACGAAATCCTTGCGGCAATCGCCGAGGTCGCGGCCGGCGACGAAGTGGCACGAGCAGCCGACGCGCGCGGCATAGGCCGCCGCCGCCACTGCGCGCAGCGAAAGCTGGTTCCAGCCGAAAGCCAGGGCGACGAGCAGCAGGGCCAGCCCGGCCAGCGCGAGCCTGGCCAGCCACCGGCGGCGGGGCTGGCGGGAGCCTTGTTCGGGATAGGGCTTTGCAGTTGCCATTGGCTCCGGCCTTGCGCATGACGCGCGCCATGGTGACGCGCCGGCTGCCTCATATCGTGCTCCTGGGCCTGCTGCCAGTGCTGGCGGCCTGCCAGCCCGCGCCGGGCTCGCCGCCGCTCGACGAAGCCGCGCTTGCCGCCGTGCACGACAATCCCGGCGCCCCGCGCGAGGCGCTGGCCCGCGCGGTCGATACCCTGTTTACCGGGGCTGGCATCGGCGAAACCTACGCGCTGGTGGTGTTCCACAACGGCCGCATCGTCGCGGAGCGCTATGCCGAGGGCTATGGCCCGCAGACCCGCTTCCTCGGCTGGTCGATGACCAAGAGCGTGACCGGCGCCCTGATCGGCCTGCTGGTGGCGGACGGCCGCCTGCGGCTCGACCAGCCGGTGCCGATCCCCGCCTGGCAGCGTCCCGGCGATCCGCGCGGCGAGGTAACCCTGCGCGAGCTGCTGCAGATGCGCTCGGGCCTCGCCAACCGCGAGGCGGGCGAGCCGCTGACCGAGACCGATACCGTGCGGATGCTGTTCCTCGACGGCCGCGACGACATGGCCGCCTATGCCGAAGCGCAGCCGCTGGAGGCCCGCCCCGGCAGCCGTTTCGCCTATTCGACGGCCACCTCGGTGATTCTCGCCGATGCCGCGACCCGGGCGCTGACCGACAGCCGCGATCCCGCCACCCGCCGCCGGCTGCTCGGCGAATATCTGCGCACGCGGCTGACCGAACCGCTGGGGATGACCTCCGCCGTGCCCGAGTTCGATGCCGCCGGTACCTTCATCGGCGGCTCGATGCTGCATGCCACGGCGCGGGACTGGGGGCGATTCGGCGAATTCCTGCGCAACCTGGGCTCGGTGCGCGGGGCGCAGGTGGTGCCGCGCGAATGGATCGCCTTCATGACCCGGCCTTCGCCGGCCAACCCTGCCTATGGCGCGCAGGTATGGCTCAATCGCCCGGGGGCGCAGCCGGGCGGCAAGCATGAGGACGAGCTGTTCCCCGAGCGCGGCCCCAAGGGCCTGTTCGGCTGCGTCGGCCATCTCGGCCAGTATGTGCTGGTCTCGCCCGAGCGGCATCTCACCGTCGTCCGCCTCGGCAAGACATTGGGCGAGGAACGGGCGGAACTGCGCGCAAGATTGGCGGACGTGGTCGCGCTGTATTCGCGGGATTGAATCCCTGTTTTCGCGGGATTCATGGCCAAGAGCGAAAGCGCAAAAGGTGCTGATCGGCTGGCGCCCGGAGCGGCGCAATCCAGCCGCGTGCCGGCACGGGGCTGGCACGGGGGGCTGGCACGGGCGAGATCGCGATGGCCATAAGTGGCCAGCCTGGGCCGATTTTTTAGCAAAATCAGAATGTAAGGAATGGCGCACCCGACAGGATTCGAACCTGTGACCCCTGCCTTCGGAGAACGGGCCAACACTGAATTTACGCCATTTTTGGCGGCGCGTTCCTGCTTTGACCCCGGGAACACATCGGGAAACTGCGCTCGTTGCTTGCACATAACTGTCACGCCCCTTTGCGACGATCGGTCGCCCTAAGCGCCGCGGCCATGTGGTCCGGATGGTGGTGCGCGTAAAGCTGGGTGGTGCGAGCATCGGAGTGCCCAAGCCAGCCTCCGATGGAATGCAGCGACACCCCTCTCTGCGCCATCCAGGTGCCGCACGTGTGGCGAAGAGTGTGCGGGGTGACGCCCGCAAGGCCAGCCCGCTTGCAGGCGCTGCCGAAGCTGCCGAACGCACGGTGGTCGGGATCACCATCCCAGCCGCCGCCGATGTCGACGATGCGTTCCCCGTGGAGATGGACTACATATCCGAGGTCCGTTCCGCGCTGTCGCGCCAGCCGCAGGAATGTCATCAAGCGATTGCCGATCGGCTGTCCCTGCACCTTCCGCTTGGCCGTTCGCCGCTCGCCGACGCCGCCAAAGTAGATCCTGCGGTTTTCCAGGTCGACCTGCGGCCATCGGAGGGACAGGATCGCATCGCGCCTGGCGCCCGTGTAGAGAGCGAGGACGATGAACAGGGGCAGGTAGAGGCGCACATCACTCCGGCCGGTCCTGGCCGCATTCAGCAGCCGCGCCGCTTCGGTATGCGTCAACCATCGATCCTTGCCCTCCGGCATGTCCGGAAGCTCGACATGAGGGACGCGAGTCAACCTGCCCTCCTGGTAAGCGAAGTTGAGCGCAGCGCGCAGGGTAGTGAGCTCTCGCCGGATCGTGCCATCGCTTTTGCCGCGCCACTTGGCGTAGGCCCGGCAGGTCTGCTTGGTGATCGCATCGACAGTCAGGTCGCCCCAGAACTCGGCGAGCGGGGCGATTGCATAGCCGATGCGAGCCGGATCCCGGGTGTTGGGTGCATGCAGGGTGCCATAAAGGTCCAGGGCCAGGGCTATCAGGAAGTTTGCGGGCTCAGCTGGACCACTCGGCCGCTCTGCGATCTCGCGTTGCCGCAGGAACGCCGCGAGCTTGCTTTCAGCCTCTCGGCGGTCTGCCGTGCCAGTGCTGAGGCGCCGCTTTCGGCCGGCTTCATACCACACGATGTAGAGGCTGGACCGGCCATCGACAGTCTCGAGGCGAGCGCCTGTGTTGGGGCGGGGCATGTGCTTTCCTCCCGCGCGGCGATCCATGCCAGCGCTTTGTCGGGGTCATAGAGGTAGGACCGACCAAGCTTCACCGCAGGCATGCCCTGCAAGCGCAGGGATCGGATCGTGGCCGGCTTGATGCCGCCGATCGTCTCCGCCAATTGGCGATCGGTCTGATACCGGCCGCTCATTGCTGGCACCCATGATGATTGGGGGCCAGTAACTTGGCCACGTGCAAGATGGTTGCCGTGGTTATTCTTCGGATCTCGACAAGGTCACGTCTCCAGCGCGCCCTGGGCCGGCCTGTGCCCGTCTCGTCAAACGCGTTGTGAAAAGCGACTGCCACCAAGGGGACACTTTCTCGACCATCCCTGACAAACAGTCTGGTAATTTCGAAGGTGATGTCAAACTCAAAGGTGATGCCGATATCCTCCTCACCCATAGTGACGATTGAGGGGTTGTAAGGTTCGCTGCTTCGGGCCAGCCGATCGTTTGCTTCATTGCCGTAGTTTAAATACACATGAGTGAGCGAGCCATTGGAAAAACCGGTAACAAGTCTCTCCATTACGTCCCCAAGTTCACACTCATTTTCGACCATAAATGCCCACGGCTCGGGGCAGCGTGCGAAACCTTCGAGCGTACCCTTCTCGCCGCGCACGTATCCTTCACCTTTTGCCGCGCGATAGGCCCGCACAACTTGGGGCGCATCTTTGGCCTGCTCGCTGCACACGGCGCCGAGCAAGAGGTTTACGCAGTCCGTTACCGTCATATCGGCTGCACCAGGTCCGCGACCGCCAGTAGCGATCATGCCACTCTCTCGCAGATGCCGGGCGATCAGTGTCACCGTCGGCTCGGACTTTCCGAGGACGATCGAGAGGTCTTTTACGAGATCGGACAGTTTTGCCACTGGCACCCCATTTGCGTTCGAATCAAAAACTATCATGCGATTAGTTTCTGAGTCAACCTCAATTACGAACCGGTTGCCGTCGCCGAGGCCGCTAAGGGTGAAAGCCTCCGGATGCCTACGCGCTGGGGCGCGTGAACCGCGGCCAGCTGTTCGTCGCATCGTCATGGGGCCTTCACGATTCCGGCATCAACCAATGCCATATATTCCGCCAACGCGCCTGGGGTAGCGCACGGACAGCCTTTGATCCGGACCGTGGGGATACGCCGCACTTGGTCCAGATGCCGGACCATGCCAGTCGTTGATCCCAGCCGTGCAGCAATAGCGCGATGTCCGCGCAGTAATTCCGGTGGTGGCGGCACAGCTGGGTCTGTGCTGATAGCGCGCAACCCCTTTGCCGCAGCGAGGACCAGCCGTTCGGGCAAATCCAGGTACATCTCAGCCAGCATGGTGACGTTGCCGGTCGATGCCGCATCGTGGATCGATCGCGGATACGTGCCCTCAAGCATCAAGGCGAGCGCCGTTAATAGCTGGCCGATCACACCCGGGAGCGTGGTTGCCATCTGCTCGGCCATCTCAGCTTCTGCCGCGTCCATGTCGGCCAGCGCCGCGAAGGAACCTGCATCGGCCGTCTGTGCCAGGGAGATGCCGGCCATCCGTCGCGCCCAGGCGCGCGCTACGGGGTCTGCGACAGCTTCTTGCGACGATATGGGGTGCTGAACCATGTTCAGCCCTCCCCCGCCTCTGCGTCGCCGCCAGATGCGCCGAGGCGCGCCATGTCGGCCGCGACATGGGCAAACATCTGCTCGCCGACCAGACCATCCATCTGCAGATCTTCGCGCATGATGAGCTGCACCTTGAACAGCGCCGCGTGAAGCGTCGGCGCGGGGGTCTGCGCCAAACTGATCGCCGATTGCCATTGCGGCTCGCAATATTTTGCGGACCAACACTCGTTGGCGCGTGCCTCGCGCTGATAGGCGGTCCGGTGGAGCTTGGCAGCACGAGGGCTTACTTGCCAATTCTCTCCGAAGGTCTCCTTGATCGAGAGGCTTTCAGCGTCGTATCTCTCTTTTTCAACGCTGTAGGCGCCGAACGTGGCGTCGGCATTCATCATGGCATCCGCGCATAGATACTCGGAAAGGCGTCGGTCCCATTCAGCATCGGCGCCCATCGTGGCAAGCGCCAGGGAGGTGAATGCCGCCCGCGCGGCAAATTCGGCGTGGTCGACCATCGTCACCCCTCCATCGCTGGACGCTGGCAAAGCCAAGCCGCGGCAGTCTCGTTTTGAATCAGCGCGCGACGGTGCAGGGGGTTTCGACGGATAGACTCCGCCGCTATGGGGAAAAAAGCCATGATCGTTCCTCGCGTGAACGTGATTGGTCAGAGCCGGGCGGGAAGCGCCAACTTCCCCTCGGCTCGCTACTGTGTTAACACGCGTTCAATGGCTGCGCAAGATACCGTGTTAACAAAGAAACGGCGCGGCCCTGCGCCGACCGGAAAAGGCGTTCTTGTCGGCGTCCGCCTCCAGCCGGAAATGCTCACCGCCCTTGATCGCTGGATTGTCGAGCGCGCGCCCGGCACCAGCCGGCCGGAGGCCATCCGGACCATTCTTTCCACTGCGCTCCCGGACTCCGCACAAAATGGCTGAAATGGAACCTGTTGTCCTTCAGGAGGATGAGACCACCGGTGATCGGTTTCTCGTCTACAGCACCGACAAGGGCTTGCGCCTCGACATCCGATATGTGGGTGAGACACTGTGGATGACGCAGGCGCAGATTGCCCAGCTTTTCGGCGTCGATCGGTCGGTCATCACGAAACACATCGCAAACGTTTATGCGGAAGGCGAGTTAGATCAGGGTGCAACAAGTGCGAAAATTGCACAAGTTCGCCAGGAGGGCGCGCGCAAGGTCGAGCGGCAAATTGAGCACTATACGCTCGATATGGTGATTTCTGTCGGATATCGGGTGTCGTCAGCTCAGGCCACGCTTTTTCGCCGCTGGGCCACGGACAAGCTGGTACAGTTCGCGACTAGGGGCTTTGTCATCGACCCGGTCCGACTGAAGCAGCCGGAGAATGCCGACAGGCTGGCCGAACTCCGCGAGATCATCCGGGACATCCGCTCGGACGAGGCGAACGTCTATGCAGAGCTCCGGCGCATCTGTGCCATGTGCCAAGACTATGACGGTGATTCCGAAAAGTGGCGAGATTTCTACCGGACGACGCAGGCCAAGATCGTCTTTGCCGTTACCTCTCAGACGCCGGCCGAGCTGATCAAGGTTCGCGCCGATGCGGCCCAGCCCAACATGGGCCTGACCACGTGGCCGAACGACAACATCCGCAAGAACGACGTCACGGTATCGAAAAACTACATGGGCGATATGGAGGTGCGTGAACTCAATCGCTTAACCACGATCCTGCTCGATATTTTCGAGGATCAGGCGGACCTCGGACGCCTGGTCATGATGGATGACGCGAAGAACCTGTTGGACAGGCAGCTGAAGTTTCTCGGCCGCGCCGTGCTGTCATCCGGTGGTAGAATGTCGAAAGTAGAGGCAGATCGCCATGCGGAGCGTGAATATCGCAAGTTCAGCGAGCAGCGCAAGGCAGAGCGCCAATTGGAGGCGGCCCAGGCGCTGGCCGCATTGAAGAATCAAGATAAGGCGCTGCCAAAGTCGAGCCGCGCCAAAAACGAGACAGCCATGAGCAGCCGGCAACTGGAAGATCGCTTGGATCAAGAGCAATTGAAGGCAGTGGCAGCTGCACTGGAAATTTCTGCTGATGAACTGAGCGATCTCGACTGGCAGATAGAAGAACTGGCGAGCGACGACGGCCACCCATACTCGAACCTTGTATCCTTCGGAGTCGATACACCTGACGAGGTGTTAGCTAAAATCGGGGGGCAGCCGAGTGGCAAATTCGGGCGCATCATTGAACTCTTTTCATGAACGCGATGAAGCGGGTAAATCGTGGCTGATTGGTCGACTGCAGCTGTCGCCGCGATCAGTGCAGGCGCAGCGCTCGGCGCAACATACCTGCAAGGCTATTCCGTCCGGCTGAACCAAGCGCGGCTCGATCGTCGGGCCGATCGGGACCGACTGATCGGCAAGGTCGAGCAACTTTTTGTCGAAATCGAGGATATCGAAGCCCAGGTCCATCGCCGCTTTACGCAGCTGCTTTTGATCTCCCTGGATGGCGCTGAGCCGGAAATGACGCAATCGGAGATCAACCTCGGCCACGTCCGAGCTTGCGCGAAACTCTATTTCCCCGAGCTGCTCGCCGGCATCGAGGTGTTCGACAAGCGGCACGAGAGCGCCATGGCTGAATTCCGCGCCCTCGCGCGCGATCGCGGTGCGAAAGAAGCGGGGCTGGTCTTGTCGGCACATATGGTGGCAGCCTATCAAGGGCTCTTCGCAGCACTCCGCCAGGAGCTGGGCGCAGTGGCTGGCGTGGCCGGGGCCGAAGTGCGATCTACCCGCGCGGGGGGAGGTCAGGCATCTACAGGGGCACCAAGCAATGATTACGCATGTCCGGTCCATCGAGTTCGCGCATGGGCACGAAAACATTGTCGACGACATGATGCTGGCGCGAGTGCCGCAGACGGGTGAGCAAGTTTCCTTCCGCTTCCCCAGCCGAGAGGTTCATCGCTACCTCGTTACCGAAGTCGCGCACACGATCGACGTGGACCTCTCCAAGGACGTGAAGGATCCTCCCAACCATTTCGTCGAATGCCGCCTCCAGCCGATGTGAAGCCGAACGGCATTCCCCACGCGCGCACAGAACGGAGGGTCGATTATGGATCTGTTCGACACGCAACAGATTGACCGCGGGGGAATCGAGGTCCGCCACAAGGTTGCGATTGCCGACTGTGTCATGGCCTGGGCCGCGTTCGACTGTCAGCTGCGGGCCCTGCTCACTGCCATCGAAGGGCGAAGCCTGGACCAGGGCGCCGCCGAATACGACAAGCTTTGGGCGAAGGTGGCTTGGACCAAACTGCGGCAGCGGATGCGTGACGGGGGTGCGAGCGAGGACGTCCTGGGCGTCATCGCCGAACACAAGAAAGCATACGGAGAGCATGTGGAGGCGCGCAACCTCATCGCCCATGCGGGATGTGTCGGAGTTTGGACAAAAGATCGGGATTATCTGATCTTTGCGCCATTCGAGGCGCATGCACCCGGGCAGATGGTAATTGTTCGCCAGCCGCTCGACACCATCGCTCGATCGACCGGTTGGGCCAAAGGGTTCTCGGAAATGGCGCACCGGATCATGGACAGCCTGGGCTACTGAGATCACTCATCAATTCGGTCCGCTTTCCGCCGGGGAGCAGTGTAGAGCACCACGTAGGGGGTCTTGATCAAATGCCCTGCAGCTTGGTTCCCTTGATGTTGATAGCAAAACACCCCCGCGACGTAGCCCGGGCGATCTGATCCATTTGCGGCCAAAGCAACAGAATGCGCGCGGCCTGTTTATGGAGCGGGAGGTCCAGCACCGCCGGCAGAAGGAAGAACCCGACCAGGTTGGCGCGCAGGAACACCTCCTTTGACGGCTTGCGAGTTGCGATGCGCCGGTCACCTGACAGGACGCACCATCCCCCTTCCCTGCCCAGTCGCTCGATCCACTCCTCGTCCGGCAGGCTCCCGGTCTTGAACTTCTCCCGGATGTGCTCGACCTGGTGGTCACCTTCGAAGATCGCGGCCAGGCCGCGGGCCAAGCGAGGCGATAGATTGTTGTCGACCAGGATCTTCACGCGGCCTTGCGGTTGTGAAGCTGGCTCTCGTAAGCCAGTGCATCGCGGACCAGCCGCACCGGAATTTCGTAGATTTTGGCGGTGCGCTCGACTGAGCCCTCGGCCTTCACAGCTTGCGCAACACGCGCGGTGCTTATTCCGATGTCCGCCACGACGGGCTGGCCAAAGCTGACGTTCGGGTCTGCGACGATCGATTTTCGCCCATGCAACAGCCACCATCGTTCGGCACCACGCTCGCCGAATTCGAGATCGCCGAGGCTGGGTTCGATAACCTGCCGGAAGACCCACTGTCGCTTCTTCAGGTCGATCATGTGGAGGTCGTCAATCTCCCGGGCGACCTCGAGGAAAATCGACCGGCCATCGGTTTTGAACTGGCGGGTGGAAAATGGCCGCTCGTCGCCGACGATTGCCCTCGCGCCCTCGACACAGGCGCGGATAGTGGGGAGGCCGAAGCCCTTGGCACGCAGCGCATTGACCACTCGCGCTTCTATGAGATCCCGGAAACCCAAGTACAGGCCATCGTCGTCGTCGGGAGCATATTGCGGCGCCCATAGCTTGGGCTCCCGCTTCCCGTCGTGGCCATATCCGCGCAGCCAGCGGCGCAGGGTCGTCGGCTGCATTCCGATCATGCGGGCCGCCTCGGACGCCGTATAGAGGCCTATGCCGTATGTGCTCTCCGCCACCATTATGCCGTTAAGCCGCATCCCTGGCGGCGCCGCAACGGAAAAGTGGAGGGACCGGGCGGGATCCCTCAGTCGCGGATACGGTCTCCCGTTTCCTTGCGGAACGCCTCCAGGAAGGTTTCGAGCCGCTGACGGGCGCTAAGGACCGCCACCGGCATCTCGTGGCCTGGCATCGCTGCAATCTGCTCCAGCTGGAGGAGCATCTGGTCCAGCGCGTCGGCCAGCCGGTCGGCAGGGATGATCCCTAAGCCGGCCAGGGCATAATACAGGCTTTGGACCATCGCCACGGCGAGCAGATTACTGCCCTGTAGATGCTCGATCGACGCCGCGAAGTCGTCGGGCACGCCCCCACCCGGCGGCATCAGATTGCCCCTCGCCGGCGTGCCCGCTTGAGTATCCCTACAATGGCGTCCTCGTGAGCGGAAAGCTGCGCCTTGAACGGCAGATGGCCGTTGATCGTGGGGTTGTAGTGCACGTGCATATCCCCCTTGCCGGCGTTGTCGTTGCTGGCGCCGGCACCGCGCGCGGTGAGCTCGATCAGCCTGGCGTTGTCGGCCGCTGGCACGATTCGTTCGCCGGCGTGGACTTGCGCAATCATGTCGGCGCCCAACAAGTTGGTGCCCTTGTCGAAGCTGGCCAGCGAGGCATACCCGGCCGCCGCAGCGGCCATCGCGGCGCCGAAAGCCGGGGCGCCGAGGTCGATCGGGAACGGTGCTGCCGCCATCGAGGCGACACCGCCAGCGCCGGCCAGACCAACCAGCGATGCTGCCTGTGCCAGCGCGATCGGTCGGGTTGCGGCAAACGCGGCAGCCTGTGCGCCCACCTCGGCAGCGGCTCGCGCGGAAGCAGCAGTAGCCGTGGCGGCGGTCTTCGCGCCTTCCGCCGTGACGTGGGCGGCGACGCCGGCGGCAGCACCAGTCTTCTGGACGGCACCCATCAGCAGGTGCTCGACGATCCAGTTGGTGACCATCTTCTGCAACACGCCGGTGACGGTGCTGAGCAGGGCCGAATAGACTCCGCGCACACCCTGCGACCAGGTCATCGTGCCGCTGAGCATGCCGACCGTCGCCGAGGTGCTCGCCCCGACCACACCATCGATATACCCGTGATAGGCCTGCCTCACCGCCATGATGTCCTGCATGGATTGCACGCGCATCTGCGAGTCGAGTTCGGCCTTGCGATCGGCATAGGCCTGGTCGGCGGCGAGCTTCTGGTCCAGCAGCGACTGGTAGCGGGCGACATCCTCGCCATACTTGGCGCGGGCCTCGGCGATCAGGCCATCCATGCTGGCGCTCTCGGCCGCGTGAAGCGTCTCCAGGTCCGCCAGCTTCTGCTGGGTTACCTGCTCATGCAGCTTGCCGATCTGGATGGCGGCGCGGACTTCGCCCCCGGCCGAGCCGCCGGCATTGGCGCGCAGCACGGTTTCGGCAATGCGGGCATCTTCATCGCGCAGGCGGGCCTGCGAATCGAGGCTGCGGCGCAACTGCTCGGTCATCCGCTGGCCATGGCGCGTGGCCTCGGCAAACTCGCGGTCGTCGTGCTCGCGCTGGGCCTGCTCGAACTCGCGGTAGGCGTTCTTGTATTCGGCCGACTGCTCGCCGAACTTGCCCTTGATGAAGGCCAGCTTCTCCTGCCAGTCGGCCTGCTGGCGGGTCCAGTCGTTGCGGTCCGCCGCGATGCGCTGGTTGAGGTCGGCGATGTGGTCCTGGTAGTCCTGCCGGGCCAGCGTCTTCGCCGCCTCGTAAATGCGGGACTGCACCGCCAGCCAGTCCTTCGACCCTCGCGCGGTGAGGGCCAGCTTTGCCTGCCAGAAGGCCAGCTCGTTCGCGGTCTGGTCCTTGAAGAACTCGCCGCTGGCGATTTCTTGTGCGTGCAGCTGCTCGGCCCAGACCGAGACCTGGTCTGGGCCCTTGCTCCTGCCGCCACCGCCACGACTGGCACGGACTTCCTTGCGGGCGCCGTCCATTTCGGTGCGCTGCTGCGCCGCCAGGGCAGCAACCTGCTGTTGCAGGGCCTCCCCGGTCTTGCCTTCGGCCACAGCACGCTTGCGGGCCTGCTCGATCAAGCCGCCGGCGCCCTCGTACTTCCTGCGGACCTGCTCGACCGGGTCGGCCATGCGCTTGCCTGTCTCAACGTCGAGGTTGGAGCGGGCAGTCGTAAGTTGCTGTTCGGCTGTCTTGAGTTTTGCGTTCGACACATCCAGCCGCGCTTGAATATCCCGCACCCGTTGGTTGGCCTGATTGGCGAAAGTCTGTGCGCCGCCGCCTTCCGCCGCGCCGATTGACATCGGCGATGCCGCCGCACGGTTGATGGAGACTTCGTTAGCCATGGCCTGCTCGAGCAGAGCCTGGGTGGTCCGCCGGACCTGCAGCTCATGTTCGCGATTAGCGCGGGCAGCCTCATATGATCGCTCGGCTTCGGTCTTCAGACCCTCGGCCTGTTTCGCCAACGCCTCGCCCTGCTCGCGGATGGCTTGTGACACTCCTTCCTCAGTTTTGGCGAATTCCGCCTTGGCGGCGCGAGTTTCCTCGGTCTTCTGCGCGTCCTGCGTTAGTTTATCGAGGGCCTCGGAGGTTGCGTCCTTGACCGCGAGCAGGTTGCCAGCCAGCGGCAGCAGGACTGCTGCGGCGGTAGTAATGGCAATGCCCCATGGGCCGCCGAGGAACGCGCTGAACTTCGATCCTTCGCCGCCCATCATCTGGATCGCGTCGATCACCTGGCCACTTTGCGACGCAAATATCTGCGAAGCATGTGCGCCCATCGCGTACATGGTTGAGACGTCATTCAACTGCCGGCCGAGATCGACCAACGCAAACTTCTGTTGCCCGCTAAGGCCGGCGACGGTCTGGCCGGACATGGCCAGCGCCTTCTGTTCGCGCGCATAGAGCGCGGCCGATGCCGACGCCTTGGAATAGGCATCCGACACTTCGAGCAGGCGGGTTTTGGTCTCGGCGCTGCCATCTCCAGCGGCGACCTGGCGCGCGACATCGCGCATGGTCTTGCCGGTGTCCTGCATCGTCGCCTTGGCCACCGCCATCTTGGCGGTGAGGTCGGCAACGTCTGCCGTGACCTTGACGGCGATGTTATTGGCCATGTCTATCTCCAATCATGGAACGCGGCCCGCCGCGGAGACTCCCGATGTCCAGCTCCCGCGGGCTGACGGGGTTTTCGAGCAGGGCACTCTCCGTCTGATCCCCCGGCGGTATTGATGTCCGGACCTCGCGCCGCCGTCGCTGAGCTCTGGGATCTCACCGTGCGGATAACCGCAGCAAGTCGAGCTCGCGCATCCGCCGCTCGTAGTCAGCACCCATCGGTGGATGCCTCATGCTCAGCACCTCCAACTCGCGTTGGCGCAGGGCATAGTCCACCCGTCGCCGATGTTCGGCGTCGTCGTGGTCCCCGTCCGGATCCTCGCCGGCATCAGCGAGGACGCCAGCAATTGCCGATCGGCATCGTTCCGCGAGATTGTGCGCCTCCCGTATCGCCGTCGCATTCCGGCCTGACAGGGCCTTGCCTTCCCGGGCAGCGCGCGCGGTGACCATGGCGCCGATGTCTGCCGGGACGGAGACGAACGAGACCTCAAGCAGGGCCGAACGCGTGATACGTTGGCCGCCCTTCGGCTTGTTGCGATCGAGCGGCGCCATCTCGAGCGATTCGAAGCAGATGGAGAGGCTCCGCACGACGCCTGACTTGACCAGGCGGCGGATTTCGTCGGCGCGTTCACTGACGCCATCGGGGGCGAAGTCGATCGTTATCCGAAGGTTACCCGCCGGATCAACGTAGCCGGAAACGGGATTCCCGACCGGCTGATTGGGATCATGCCCCCACAGGATGACGCCGGTTCGCAGGAACGGGCCGATCTCCATCCCTCGCATGTCGACGATATGCCCATCGCGGGCCATGTTCGAAGTGCCGGCGATGGCCTCGACCCGACCCGGGCCGAGCATCGATGTGGAGGTGTCGAGCAGGCGAACAAACTGCATGGAGGGCTCCTAAGCGGCGGTGGCCGCGTTCGCAGCGATCAGCGCGGCCGCAACGTTGGCGAAAAGCAGCAGTGTCGTGCCGCTGGGAAAGACTCCGGAGGCGAGGTGCGCATAATCCGCACCGGTCCTTCCCGGCGGGGTTGGCCAGCCCGGCGGCGGGGTTTCAGTCCAGGCCTTGGTGAGCGTGACCCGAACCGGCATGGCGGTGAAGGGCGGCGCGAGCCCATCGACCAGGAGCGGGCTAGCCGTGCCGGCGGGGTCGATGATTCCGACCTGGATCTGGCCCGCGCTGGTCACGAGATCACCTTCATCGGAATGGCGTCACTCTGGTCGAGGCTGGTGACGTCCTCGTCGCTGATCCAATCGGCCGCGCCCGACCGCATCAGCGGCTCGGCTTCATCCGGCCGCATGCAGACCACGTCTCCGCCCTGTAGTTGGCCCAGCCGGGGATGATCGATCGGCCCGCGCATGATGTGCACGCGGCGCTCGCCCTCTCCCGCCACGTCTCGCCTTGGTGCCCGGCGACGCATAGGGGATGGTGCCGCGGGTTGCTCTGCCTGGGCTGGCACAGGTTCCGCCGCTGGCGTTGCCACAGGAGCAGGTGCGGGGACTGCCTTGATGCGGCTTGCCGGTTTGCTGCGTACCGGAGCGGGGTTGATGGCTTGCGCCAGTTGGTCGAGGAGGTCCGGGGCAAGCAGAGCCGCGCCGCCGATACCCGGAGGCACGGGTAGCTCGGCGTAATCCATGGCGAAGCCAGCAGCGCCGACCGCTTCACGTGCAGCGACTGCCGCGGCATATGCGGCCTGGGCCTCGCGGGCTTTGGCGAGGAATTCACGGGCGGCCGGCCGGAACGCGGCGACCAGATCGAGCCGCAACTGCTCGCGCACCTCGTCGCGCGCCACCTTCAGGCGCTCACGGGCGGCGGCGATCTCGCCGTCGAGCCGGCGGAGACGGTTGGCTAAGGCACGGGTTGCAGCCATGCTGGCCGCCATTTCCGCCGCGTCCTCGATTTCGCGCTCGGCCTCTTCCAGCCGGGTCAACTCAGCCGCGGCTTCCGTGGCCGTTGCGCACAGGGATTCGATTTCACGCTCGATCTTTTCGGGATCGGTGGGCCGGGCTCGCAGCAGTTTTGCCAACACGCTAATCTCCATTAACCGAAGTTTTGTCGGGTTGGTGCACTTGTCGCACCAGAGCGTGGGCGGTGCCGGGGGTTTTTCCGCCCACGCCCCGAAGCGCTTTGCGCAGCGTTTCCGCCGCAGGGACTGCCCCACGGGTCAGGCAGAGCAGCTGGTGCGCCACCGCATCGGCCGGATCTCTAGGAGCAGCACGGTCGCAGTCACCTCGGCGCCAGCGGGTTTCCGCGTAACGCTGGAGGTCGCGATGTGCGGCCTGGGCGATGGCACGGCGATCGCCTGTCCTGCCGATCGCCAGCTGGAGCATGAGTTCCGCGCGGGCCGAGGAGCGCGCTGCCGCAATCGCCGCCGGGGCAAAAAGATGGGCCAGGCGGGCGCGATCATCTGGCGGCAAAGCCACGATGGCTGCCCTCCAAGCTGCATAGTTGGCGCGCTCCGCCTTGTGGATAGAGGGAGGCGCCGGCGCCATGATTATTTTTCCGAGCGGGCCGGAATTATTTGCCGGTAAGAAATGCCCAAAGGAAAAAAATTCCCCCCGCAGCCGGTGCGATTGAACTGCCGGGACCAACCCGGGCAAAACGGCATTATTCCAGATGGTTGACCTGCGCAGGGAGGGGTGCCGCATAGGATGCAACCGGCCCTTTCCCGTCCATCATGGGCGACTGAATTATTTTCTTTCGGCCCTTTTCCCCGATGCGGAAATTTTCCGACCGGGAAAAAAATCTCTGCGTGCCTACCAATGCGGTTGACGGCCGGGAGTGGGCCTTGATCGAAACCCCCTACCCCCATGCATGCCGGCCGCCGGTGGCTCCGCGCCGTACGCGGCCGCTGCTGGCTGACATCACCCTCAAGGGCCGGCCGGCGCCCGCTCCACGTCCCCAGGCTGCGGATTCCACGCCGGGCCTCGGTCACTGCGCCAGCTCCGGCGCCGGAACCACTCGTCCGTCGGCCTGACGGACCAGGAACCCCGCCTTCAGACCAAGGCTGACGAAATGCGGCTGCAGCGCATCCACTTCCGCCTGTGTCATCTGCCGCGGTGGTTTTGGCACCGGCGGCACGAGCCGAAGCCTGGGTGAGGTTTCCCGCTGAATCTCCCGACAAAGTTCCCGCTGCGCATCCTCGGCGAACGCGGCGATCGCAGGCACAATCTGCGCGGGGTGCCGGCATGTCCGCCGGGCATGAGCACAGGCCGCAATCAATACCTCAGCCGCCGTCTGCTGAAGCTCACCAGCCGCGACCACCAGCCACTCTGTCCGGTCCTCGGTCGTCATCGCGGCCGGCGCGCAGAGCGTCAGGCAAGTCGCCAAGTGTGCGGTCACTTCCGCCACGGGAAGCGGCCTGAGCCGAGGGTGCAGCGGCCCGGGCGGCGGCGGCGCGGGCGGCCTGCTCGCTCCTGCCCATGACCCGACCATTGCCGTCGATTTCGCTTGATGTTGGTGTTCGTCCATTTCGTCCACTCTCGATTGCGAGGGCCTTCGTCATCCAGCCCACGGGATCGCTGGGCTGCTCGACCTGACACCGGGACAGCGCAGCCAGCACGACGCTATCCCGATGGTCCTTGCGCCACCGGCCGACGATCGAGCGGGCCTGTCGGTCTGAATGACCGCCAGCCGTGAGGATCTGCACGCCGGTTTCAAAGAGCGCCCTGGTCATGTCCGAGGCGGACAATCGCGGCGGCGCATCGCGCCCTGAAGCGTTAGCTTCAGGTTCTTTCTGTCTCTGTCTCTGTCTCTGGTCCGTTGCAGCAACGTCGCGCAACGTTGCATCAGTTGCAGATGGTAGAGTTTTCGCCGTTTCTGCTTTCTTGCGCGCACGATGCCGGCGGCTTCGCTCCGTGCTGCTGTCGCTCTCGTATTGGCGACGTTTCCACGCGACCACATGGGAACCGGCAATGAGCCCGAGGGCCGCGAACGAGGAATGTAACATCTCGATGGCGGCGAGGGGCTCGCATAGCGCGGCGGCGATGCGGAGGGGTGAAACTTCAATCCTGCCGCTGTCATTCAGCGCGCAGGCGTTTTCGAGGATCAGGTGCCAGGCCGCCACGGCGACCGAGCGCGAGGTGCCAGCCATAAGGGCTGCCTCGGCAAGCTTGGGATCGGTGACCGTTCCCTCATAGGCGCGATACCAGCGGGTCACCGTCGGTCCCTATCGGTCGCGCCGAACAAATTTTCCGCGATCACCGCCACCAACGCTGCTCGGATCCCGAATCGACCTGCGATGAACATCGTCGGCCAGTTCGACCCGGGCCATGAATCAGACTTCGGGGTGGTGCCGAGTTGCGCGCTGCCAGCCGTAGCGGATGGTTTTGCCCCGCTCATCGGACTGTTGTCCAATTGGTGTTCGAGGCGCGCTCGGAGCCGTTACTCGCACATAACTGCCCCACGGCAGGAAAATGCGCAGATATGGCCCCTGTAAATGCTTGAAAAGTGGCGCACCCGACAGGATTCGAACCTGTGACCCCTGCCTTCGGAGGGCAGTACTCTATCCAGCTGAGCTACGGGTGCGTGAGCCACGGGCGGTTAGCAGCCCGGGCGTCGCGGCGCCAGCAGTTTTGCAGGCAAGTTTCGAATTGATCGGCGATCCCCCACGTCCTTAGCAAAATATAAAGAGCCGCTTGCTAGTTCTACCGGCTATGAGCTCGTATCCTCCGCAGCTGCCGCCCGGTTTCGATGGTCCGTTTGCCCCGTCGAGGGCGGATGGCAACGCCGTGCCGAAGGTGCAGCCGGCGGCGCCGGCGTCGACGGCACTGGCACGGCAGTGGTCGGCCCTGCACCGGGCGGCTGCGGCGGTCGCGTCGCTGGGCTCGATCGAGATGCCCGCTGCCTCGCCGGAAACGGACCGGTTTCCCGAACGCATCGAACACTTGCAGGACTGGCGCGCCGGACTGGCCCGCCAGGGCGTCGCCGATCTCGCCGCCGTCATGGAGCCGGGCCTCACCGCGCTCATCGCGGTCCACCGGCGGGGGGGCGACCCGGCACCGGCTGCACAGGCGCTGATGCACGAATTCCTCCAGGCCCGCGATGCCCTGCTGGCGATGGTTCGCGAGCACCGCTGATTCCGCCGAGGCTTGCCACCGGGCTTGAAGTTCTTGAAATGTTCCGATAGCCATTCCGGCATGTCGGAACCCGAATCGCAGCCCGTCCTGCTTCCTGCCGCTTCGTCCGCTCATGCTGTCTCGCCGGTTGCGGCGCAGGTCCGGCGCGGCATTGCCCGGCTGTTCGCTCGAAACGATATCTGGTGCCTGTCGGAAATGCCGCTGCGCTCCGGCCGGCGGGCAGACATGATGGGCATCGATGCGCGCGGCCAGGTTGTCATCGTCGAGATCAAGGTCAGCCGTGCCGACTTGCTGGGCGACGGCAAGTGGACCGATTACTTCGAGCACTGCGACCGGTTCTACTGGGGCCTGGCCAGCCATCTCGACCGTGCCTGCATGGAAACCCCCGCGTTTCGACCGGAGCGCTGCGGGCTCATCGTCGCCGATGCCTACGATGCCGAGATCATCCGGCCGGCGCCGTCGCACCCCCTGGCCGCAGCGCGCCGGAAGGTCGAGGTCGAGCGCCTGGCCCGCGCCGCGATGCGCCGGCAGACCTGGGCGATGGACCCCGAACTCGGGGTCGTGGAATCCTGAACGGCGCCGCTCAGCTCGTCAGCAGAAGCACGCCGTCTTCCTCGCTCGCCCGCACCGCATCGCCATGGCCCCGCCGGGTGAACCGGCCCTCTACGACCGCTCCTTGCTCGACGGTCAGCGCTTCGTAGCGGACATCGCCATGAATGCGCGCGGTCCTGAGGATGACGAGCTGGCTGGCCTCGACCGTGCCGCGAACGGTGCCGGCCAGCCGCGCGGTTTCCGCGACGATGGCGCCGACGATCTCGCTCGCCTCGCCCTGGACCAGCCCGATACAGGCGATGTCGCCCTCGATCCGGCCATCGACATGAATATCGGCCGTGGCCGAGACATTGCCGCAGATCGACACATCGGCGCCGAACACGGAAAAGCTCGGCGCGGCCATCGGCTCAGTCGTCGACCTTGGCGTCGACCGAGGCGCCCGCGGCGGAGCGGGCGGGGACTTTTTCGGGAACATGGGTGCGCGCCTCCATGAACGGGCGGGGGTTGACCGGGCGGTCATTGATGCGAACCTCGAAGTGCAGGTGCGGACCGGTCGAGCGCCCGGTGCTGCCGATCGCGCCGATCGCCTGGCCGCCGGCAACCAGCTGGCCCGCCCGGGCGCGGAACGCCGACATGTGGGCATAGCGGGTTATCAGGCCGTTGCCGTGGTCGATCTCGACGCAGTTGCCATAGCCGCTGCGCTGGCCGACGAAGATCACCCGGCCACGGGCGGCGGCATAGATCGGCGCGCCATAAGGCCCCTTGAAATCGAGCCCGGGATGGAATGCCCCGGAATGGGTGAACGGGTCGGCGCGGAAGCCGAAGCCGGAGGAAATGTAATCGAGCCGGGCGGGCAGCACCTGCGGCATCCGCGAGACGCGATCGGCTAGCGCGCTCATCCGCCCGAGGCTGAGGCCCAGCCGTTCGAACCGGCCATCGAGCGTGCCATTGGCGGAAGTCGCAAGCGGCAGGAACGGGCCACCCTGGCCATCGCTCCGGTCGAGCGCGGCCAGCGTCGGGCGCGGGTCCAGGCCGAGCTTGCGGATATGGGCGGCATCGGCCTGCGCCCGGCGGTCGGCATAGCGGGTCAGCGATTCGACGAATGCGAGTTGACGGGCCTCGAGCCGGGCCAGGCCCGCCGCCTCGGGCACCGCCGCGCTGACCTTGGCGACGGTCTTGCCGGCCTCGCCCGAACTGTCCGAGACGGTTTCGCCCGGCCTGGCGTCCTTGGGCAGGGCGCCGAGATGGGCCTGAACCATCTTCTCGATGAAATCCTGCCGGCGGCGAAGATCGTCAGCCACCCCGCCGATCCCCTTGCGATAGGCGGCGACCCGGTTTTCCGCGCTCAGCACCCTGGCTTCGCGATCGAGCAGCGAGAGCCGGTCCTTGGCGGCGAACAGATTGGACACCATGACCGCCAGCATGGTCACCAGCCAGGTCAGCACCAGCGCGGCGATCGCGCCTGCCGCGCGCATCTGCAGCCTGCTGGACAGCCGGATGAAGCGGACCTGACCTCTGGAGCGCATGAAGAATTCACGCTCGGGAAACCAGCCCCGCAGGCGGTCAAGCCAACCGCCAACGGCTTCGTTCAATGTCACCGACCCGCCCCGTCCCATCTTTTTGCGACCGGGGGGCGGCTAACAGTTCGTCGCTGGCGAATCGAATCGAACCGCGCTTGCGCGCCGAAATCCACGATGAAACGCCCCCGACAGGCGGCAAACCGAAGAAAATGCTGCATAACATGGTTAAAAGTGCACAAGAATGGCGTGGCCGGGGCGAATCGGCGGGACCCCGAGCACGGTTTCGCCGCCGCGAAAAATGCTCTAGTGCGCAGGCATGACCGATCAGATCGAAATCGAACGGGAAACCGTCGGCAATTCCGCCGAAGAGCTCGTCACCCGCCTTGGCCGGGCCGGTCGGGCGGCGCAGGCCGTGCTGGCGCGCCTGTCCGATGCCGACAAGGCTGCCGCCCTGCGCGGCGCGGCGCAGGCCCTGCGCGAGGACGAGCCGGCGATCCTCGCGGCCAACGCGCGCGATGTCGCCGCTGGCGAGGCCGCCGGCCTGACCCCGGCCCTGCTCGACCGCCTGCGTCTCGACCACGCGCGGCTGGCGGGGATCGCCGGCGCCGTCGAGCAGGTGGCGACCCTGCCCGATCCCGTCGGCGAAGTGATCTCGTCGGCCGAGCGGCCCAACGGCCTGTCCCTCTCGCGGGTCCGCGTGCCCATCGGGCTGATCGGCATCGTCTACGAAAGCCGCCCCAACGTCACCGTCGATGCCGCTGCCCTGTGCCTGCGCTCGGGCAATGCGGTGCTGCTGCGCGGCGGCAGCGAAGCGGTGCATTCGAACCGCGCGCTGATGGCCGCCTTCCAGCGCGGCCTCGTCGCCGGCGGCGTGCCGGCCGAGGCGGCCCAGCTGATTCCCGACCAGGACCGGGCGGTCGTCGGCGCCATGCTGACCGCGGCGGGATTGATCGACATGATCGTCCCGCGTGGCGGCAAGAGCCTGGTCGCCCGCGTCCAGGCGGACGCGCGGGTGCCGGTGCTCGCCCACCTCGACGGCATCTGCCACACCTATGTCCACGCCGCCGCCGATCCGGAGATGGCCCGCACGGTCGCGGTCAATGCCAAGCTGCGGCGCACCGGCATCTGCGGCGCGATGGAAACCCTGCTGCTCGACGCCGCATTTCCCGCCGGCCAGCAGATCGTCGCGGCCCTGATCGACGGTGGCTGCGAGATTCGTGGCGATGGCCGGGCGCAGGCGCTCGATCCCCGGGTCGTCGCCGCCGACGCCGAGGACTGGGACACCGAATACCTCGATGCCGTGCTGTCGGTCGCCGTCGTCGATGGCCTCGAGGCGGCGCTGGCCCACATCGATCGCCATTCCTCCCGCCACACCGATGCGATCATCACCGGAGACCGGGCAGCGGCCGAACGCTTTCTGGCCGAGGTCGACAGCGCCATCGTCATGGTCAACGCCTCGACCCAGTTCGCCGATGGCGGCGAATTCGGCCTCGGCGCGGAAATCGGCATCGCCACCGGGCGGCTCCACGCGCGCGGGCCGGTCGCGCTCGAGGGGTTGACGACCTACAAATGGGTGGTGCGGGGCACCGGCCAGACCCGTCCTTGAGCGCAGGCCCGGCCACCGGCCTGCTCGGCGGCAGCTTCAACCCGGCGCATGGCGGCCACCGGCGGATCACCCGGCTGGCGCTCGCGGCGCTCGGGCTGGACGAGGCGTGGTGGCTGGTTTCTCCCGGCAATCCGCTGAAGCCCGTGGCGGGCATGGCGCCGCTGCCGGCGCGGGTGGTCAGCGCGCGGCGCCAGGCCCGCCGTGCACCGATCCGGGTGACGGCGATCGAGCGGGAACTGGGCACGCGCTATACCGCCGATACCCTGCGGGCGCTGGCCCGGCGCTACCCCAAGCGCCGGTTCGTCTGGCTGATGGGGGCGGACAACCTGGCCCAGTTTCACCGCTGGCGCGACTGGCGGCGGATCGCGCTGACCATGCCGATTGCGGTCATTGCCCGTCCGGGCTATGATGGCGCTGCCCTTGCCAGTCCGGCAATGGCCTGGCTCGGCCGTTTCCGGCGGTCCGCTGCCTGCTTTCGCAACCGGGATGGGTGGAGGGCGCCCGCGCTGGTGCTCCTGCGTTTCGACCCCGATCCGCGTTCCGCAACCGCGCTGAGGGACCGCGATCCCTGCTGGGCATCGCGTTTGCCCGCCGGTCCTGTCCGCGATGGCCTGACCTGTCGGACCGTCGCTTCATGATCGTGGCCTTCGCCTCTCGAACCGTCGCGAATTGTTCCCATATCCCCGATATCACTGTGCAGGGCGCCGGTTGCGCCTTGCCGATCAGAGGAGGCCTTCCAGCCTAGATGCAAGCCATGTCTACCCAGCCGGCGCCCACGCCAGCCGGCCTCATCGCCCCGCTCCCGGATGCGGAACCGGGCTCGCTGCACGCCCTCGTGCTGCAATCGCTTGACGACGACCAGGCGCAGGAGATCGTCTCGATCCCGCTCGCCGGCAAAAGCTCGATCGCCGACCACATGGTCATCGCCTCGGGCCGGTCCAGCCGCCAGGTCACCGCCATGGCCCAGAAACTCGCCGAGCGGGTCAAGCACGGCGGCTTCGGCCATGCGCGGATCGAAGGCCTGCCCGCTGCGGACTGGGTGCTGATCGATGCCGGCGACGTCGTCGTCCACCTGTTCCGGCCGGAAGTGCGCAGCTTCTACAACCTCGAGCGGATGTGGGGCTTCGGCGAGACGACCGGGGCCGCTTGAAGCTGCATGTCATCGCGCGCGGCCGGATCGGCCGTTCGCCCGAAGCCGAACTCGTCGCGCGCTATGCCAAGCGCATCGCCTGGCCTTTTGCCCTGACCGAACTGCCCGAGAGCGGCGGCGCCATCCCGCCCGCGCCGACGCCCGCGCGCCAGGTCCTGCTCGATGAGCGCGGCCGGCAGATGGGCTCGGAGGAATTCGCCGCGCTGCTCGGCCGCTGGCGGGACGACGGCGTGCGCGAGGCCCGGTTCCTGATCGGCGCGGCCGACGGCCATGGCGACGCCGCCCGGGGCCAGGCAGACCTGCTGCTCGGCTTCGGCGCGATGACCTGGCCGCACATGTTGGCCCGCGCCATGCTGGTCGAACAGCTGTGGCGGGCGACGAGTATTCTCGCCGGCCATCCGTATCACCGCTCAGGCTAGGGCAATATCCGGCGCATCCTCGCGCTTCATGCCGATGACGTTGTAGCCGGCATCGACATGGTGGATCTCGCCGGTGACGCCGGACGAGAGATCGGAAAGCAGATAGAGTCCCGCCCCGCCGACATCGTCGATGGTGACGTTGCGGCCCAGTGGCGCGTTCAGCTCGTTCCACTTGAGGATCATGTTGAAATCGCCGATGCCGCTGGCCGCCAGCGTCTTGATCGGCCCGGCCGAGATCGCGTTGACGCGGATGTTGTCCCGCCCGAGATCGACCGCGAGATACTTGACGCTGGTATCCAGCGCCGATTTCGCCACGCCCATGACATTGTAATGCGGCACGACCTTTTCCGCCCCATAGTAGGTCAGGGTCAGGATCGAGCCGCCTTGGGGCATCATCGCCGCCGCCCGCCGGGCGACCGCGGTCAGGCTGAACACCGAGATGTTCATGGTGTTGAGGAAGTTCTCCATGCTGGTGTCGCTGTAGCGGCCGCGCAGCTCATTCTTGTCCGAAGCGCCGATGGCGTGGACGACGAAATCGATCGTCGGCCAACGGGCGGCCAACACCGCGAACGCCTCGTCCAGCGCGGCTTCGCTGGCGACGTCGCAGGGCAACAGGAAATCGGTGTCGAGTTCCGCCGCCAGCGGCCGCGCCCGCTTCTCGATCGCCGCATTGGGATAGCTGAAGGCCAGTTCCGCGCCCTGTTCGCGCAGCTTCCTGGCGATGCCCCAGGCGAGCGACTTGTCGTTCGCCAGTCCCATGATCAGGCCCCGCTTGCCCTGCATGAGACCCGTAGAATTCTGGCCTGTCATTCGTTCGATTCCCGTATTTTCCCTGTCGCCTGCGCGCGATTATCCGCCTGGCCGAGCACGTCGCGTTCTTCCGGCGACTGCGCAAGTGCGGCATTCAGTTCGGCGCCTGTCACCATCCCTAGACCGACCAGCCAGAAAAAGAAAAGCGCGATCATCACCCCGGCGAGGCTGCCATAGGTGAGATCGTATTTGAACACGACCCGCAGCAGCAGCGGCAAGGCGAGGCTGACCACGGCCCACCATGCCGTGACCAGCGCCGCGCCCGGCCACATCGGGCAGCGCAGCCGCCGATAGCGGGCCGGGGTCAGCGCCAGGAACAGGAGGTAGATCGAGCCGAACAGCACGACGATCGGCGCCACCCGGCTGAGCGAAAGGGTCATGCCCAGCGGCTGCACGGCGGAAAGCCGGCTGGCCAGGAGCTGCTCCGCCGCCGCGATGGCGATCTGCGCATAGAGCGAGAACAGCAGCAGCACGACCGCGCCGATGATCATCAGCCCGGACAGCAGCCGGTTGCGAATGAAGGCCGTGCCGGGTGTCACGCCATAGGCGCGATGGAGAATGTCGCGAATGGTCTCGACCAGGCTGGAAACGGTCCACAGGCCGACCAGGCCGCCGACCCACAGCAGCCAGCCATGCCGCGCCTCCATCACGCCCAGCGCCACCGGGGCGAGCGTGCGCGAGACCACCGGCGGCAGCGCCGCGAGAAAGGCATAGACCGAACGCGCCGCTTCCGCCCCGGCGCCGATCGCCGAATAGACCGCCGCCACCGTGACGAAGAACGGAAACAGCGCGAGGATGCCCATGTAGGCGAGGTTGCCGGCGTGGATGAAGCCATCCTGCCAGACCCCGACGACGACGCGCTCGACGACGACGAAAATGTGCGAACCCGGCCCGAACCGCGCCCGCAACGAATTGCCGGGATCGTCCCGCTCGCGGGCAAGCACCGCCAGCTTGCGCCGTCCCTCCGGGGTCCGCGCCGCCTGCGGTGGAACCGTGCCGTCACTTTCGCTTTCGCTCATCACCGGACGGTCCCGCCCGCGCTCAGACGCCGAGCTTCTGGCGCACGTCCCGCGGATCGCGCCAGCCTTCCAGCCGCCGGACCAGCTCCGCGTCGGCTTCCGGGAGCGCGATCTCGATGGTTACCATCTGGTCCCCGCGCGTGCCGTCCTTGCGGGTGAAGCCCCGGCCCTTGAGCCGCAGCGTGCGCCCGGAACTGCTGCCCGGCGCGACCGTCAGCATGACCGGCCCGTCCACCGTCGGCACCTTGACCTTGCCGCCGTGGACCGCTTCGTCGAGCGTGACCGGCAGGTCGAGCAGGATATTGTCGCCATCGCGGCGGAAGAAGGCATGCGGCTGGATGGCAAGCGTCACGATCGCATCGCCCGCCCCGGCCGGGCCGCGCTCGCCCTTGCCGGCCAGCCGCACCTGGGTGCCGTCCTCGACGCCGAGGGGCAGCTTCAGTTCGATGGTCTTGCCATCTCCGAGCGTGATCCGCTGCGGCGCGCTGGTCGCCGCCTCGGCAAACGGGACGGAAAGGCGATACTGGGTGTTGCGCCCGCGTTGCGGCGCGCCCCGCCCGAATGGCGAGCCGCCGAAGCCGCCGCCGCCACCGCCACCGAACATGCCGCCGAGAATGTCGCCGATGTCGATGTTTTCGCCGCCGCCGAAGTTCCGGAAATCCTCCTGGCGAAAGCCCCGCCCTCCGGCGCGGCCATGGCCACCGCCGCCGAAGCCGAAATCCATCGCCGGATTGCCGTCGATGTCGATCTCGCCACGGTCGAAACGGGCGCGCTTGTCCTTGTCGGACAGCAGGTCATAGGCGCGCGTGACCTCGGAAAAGCGTTCCGCGGCATTGGGATTGTCCGTGTTGCGATCGGGGTGGAGTTCCTTGGCCAGCCGGCGATAGGCCGATTTCACGTCCTTTTCGCTAGCATCGCGGGAAATGCCAAGGATTGCATAAGGGTCTGCTGCCATGATGCCCTAGCTAGGTTGCTGTTCGGCCATAGACAACCTTTGATGTGACTTTGCCGCTACACCTTTGACCTGGCTCAAGGCGCACTTTCCACCCGTCCGCCATCGGCGTATGCCTCGCCGGTGGCCGGCATGGCCACATCCATCCGCAAGCCGGGAACACGCGTGGACCAAGAGACTGCAGGCGACGTCATTCCCCACGACGACCCTTTCCGCATGTTCGCGCAATGGGCCGCCCTGGCACGCGAGACGGAGCCGAACGATGCCAACGCGATGGCGCTGGCCACCGCCACGCCCGAAGGCATCCCCTCGGTGCGGATGGTCCTGCTGAAAGGGCACGGGCCGGACCTGCCCGGTCCCGATGGCAAGCCGCGCGGCGGTTTCGTCTTCTACACCAATGGCCACAGCCGCAAGGGGCGCGAACTGGCGGCCAATCCCCATGCCGCGCTGCTGTTCCACTGGAAGTCGCTGCGCCGCCAGGTCCGCGTCGAAGGCCCGCTGTGCCCGGTCGATGTCGCCACGGCCGACGCCTACTTCGCCAGCCGCGCCCGCGATTCGCAGCTCGGCGCACTCGCCAGCGACCAGTCCGCCCCGCTCGATGCCCGCGCCACCTTCATCCACCGCTACGAGCGGCTCCGCGACGAATTCGAAGGTCGGGACATTCCCCGCCCGCCGCACTGGGGCGGCTTCCTGCTGACCCCGGAAGCGATGGAATTCTGGATCGACCGCCCCCACCGCCTGCATGAACGCCGCCGCTTCACCCGCGATGCGGCGGGCGGCTGGGCCAGTACCTTGCTCTACCCATGAACGGCCCGACGCCCGAAGCCTCGGCGCTCAACCGCAGTGCCGCCTATGCCAGCATCGGCATGGCGAGCGGCCTGGTCCTGCTCAAGGGCTGGGCCGCCTGGCGCACCGGATCGACCGCGATGCTCGGCAGTCTCGCCGATACCGCGCTCGATCTCGTCTCCAGCATCGCCACGCTCGCCGGGGTCTGGGTCGCCGGCCTGCCAGACGACCGGCACCACCGCTTCGGCCACGGCAAGGCCGAGGCGCTGTCGGCCATCGTCCAGGTCGTGCTCATCGCCGTTTCGGCGCTCACCCTCGCCGCCCACGCCGTCCAGCAATTGCTCGCCGGCGAGCGCACCGGCTCGGCCGAAGGCGGCATCGCCGTGTCGCTGGTGGCGATCGTCGGCACCATCGCCCTGCTCGCCTGGCAGCGCCACGTCATCCGCCAGACCAACAGCGTCGCGATTGCGACCGATCACATGCACTACCAGGCCGATCTCGCGGTCAACCTCGCGGTGATCGCGGCCCTCGTGCTCGACCAGTATCTCGGCATCCGCAAGGCTGATCCGCTGTTCGGCCTCGCCATCGCCGCCTGGCTCGCCTGGGGCGCCTGGGGCGCCTCGCAGGCGGCGATCGTCCAGCTGATGGATCGCGAATGGCCGGAGGACAAGAAGGCCCACTTCATCGAGGTGCTCGGCCGCCATCCCGAACTGCGCGGGGTCCACGACCTGCGCACCCGCACCTCGGGCAACCGCGATTTCGTCCAGTTCCATGTCTGGGTCGATGGCCGCATGACCGTCGCCCATGCGCACCAGGTGATGGACGAGATCGAGGCCAAGCTGCTGCTGGAATTCCCCGGCATCGAGATCCTGATCCACCCCGATCCCGAAGGCCTGGTCAACGAACAGGGCATCGCCGCGCAGGATGTCCTGGCGCACGAAACCTAGGGGATACGTACGGGACGGCAGGACGCGGTTCGAATACCTTCAGGGTCTCATCATGCACAGTCGGTGAGCCGGGCGACGGCAATCGGCGAGCGGTCAATCGCCGCCGACGCGTTCGATCTCGGCGCCGACCAGGGCGAGCTTTTCCTCCAGCCGCTCGTAGCCGCGATCGAGGTGGTAGAGGCGGTGGACCTGGGTTTCGCCCTCGGCGGCGAGGCCGGCGATGACCAGGCTCATCGAGGCGCGCAGGTCGGTGGCCATGACTTCGGCGCCGGTCAGTTGCGGGACGCCGTGGACGATGGCGACGCGGCCCTGGGTCTCGATCCGGGCGCCCATGCGGTTGAGCTCGGGCACGTGCATGTAGCGGTTCTCGAAGATCGTCTCGGTCAGCACGCTGGTGCCTTCGGCCTTGCACAGCAACGCCATGAGCTGGGCCTGCATGTCGGTGGCGAAGCCGGGATAGGGGGCGGTGGAGAGCGTCACCGGGCGGATCGGGCCATCGGCGGCGACATAAAGCCCGTCGGCGCGGGGTTCGACGTGGAGGCCGCAATCGCGCAGGGCCTGGACGGTCGCCTCCATCTCCTCGATCCGGGCGCCGGCGAGCAGCACGTCGCCGCCGGTGATGGCGGCGGCGCAGGCATAGGAGCCGGCCTCGATGCGATCGGGCATGACCATGTAAGTGGCGCCGTGCAGGCGCTCGACGCCGTGGATGACGAGATCGGAGGTGCCGACGCCCTCGATCTGGGCGCCCATCGCCTGCAGCATCCGGCACAGGTCGACGATTTCGGGTTCGCGCGCCGCGTTGTGCAGGGTGGATTTGCCGCGCGCGGTGACTGCGGCCATCAGCGCGGTTTCGGTGGCGCCGACGGTCACCACCGGGAACGAGTAGCGGCCGCCCGGCAGCCCGCCATCGGGCGCGATGGCGCGGACATAGCCGGCGGCCAGCTCGATGGTGGCGCCGAAGGCTTCGAGCACTTTCAGGTGAAGGTCGATCGGCCGGTTGCCGATGGCGCAGCCGCCGGGCAGCGAGACCTTGGCCTCGCCCATCCGCGCCAGCATCGGCCCCAGCACCAGGATCGAGGCGCGCATCTTGCGCACCAGTTCGTAGGGCGCGACCGAGGAAGTGATGCGGGTCGCCTCCAGCGTCATTACCCGGCCGAAATCGCCCGGGCGGGTGCCGGCGATGGTGGTGGAGATGCCGAACTGGTTGAGCAGGTGCTGGAAGCTGTCGATATCGCTGAGGCGCGGCAGGTTGCGCAAGGTCAGCGGCTCGTCGGTCAGGAGCGCGCAGGGCAGCAGGGTGAGAGCCGCGTTCTTGGCGCCGGAGATGGGAATGCGGCCGGATAGGCGTTTGCCGCCCTGAATGGTGATCTTGTCCATGACCCTTCTTAGAACAAGGATCGCGCCGGCGAAACCTGCCGGGGTCGCGTCAATCCGCAGCATTTTTTGCCGCGCGGAAACGATCCGGTATGGGCCCATTCGCAGCAGGCAGGCGGGACAAGGGGCGCAAATCCCTTGGAACTCCACTCCAAGGCGGAACATTGTTCGCATGGGCCCTTGGTTGTGCACTTGCAAAAGCGTAACCATCGCAGTCTAAGGACTTTCCACAATCCTACCGGGAATGGACCCGGCAAATTCTGGAGCCAGCAGAAAACCGATGCCGCAGGACAGCACGCGCAAGCCGATCCGCACCGCCGTATTCCCGGTCGCGGGGCTGGGCACCCGGTTCCTTCCCGCCACCAAGGCGATCCCCAAGGAAATGCTGCCGATCATCGACCGGCCGCTGATCCAGTACGCGGTGGATGAAGCCCGCGAGGCGGGGATCGAGCAGCTGGTGTTCGTTACCGGGCGCGGCAAGACCTCGATCGTCGAGCATTTCGACACGGCCTACGAACTCGAATCGACGATGAAGGAGCGCAACAAGGCGCTCGACATCCTCGATCCGACGCGCATCCTGCCGGGCAACCTCGTCACCGTGCGCCAGCAGGTGCCGCTGGGCCTGGGCCATGCGATCTGGTGTGCCCGCGCCATCGTCGGCAACGATCCTTTCGCCATCTTCCTGCCGGACGAACTGATGATCGGCGAACCGGGCTGCATGAAACAGATGGTCGAGGCCTACAACGAAGTCGGCGGGAACCTGATCAGCGTGCTCGAAGTGCCGAGCGAGGAGGTCTCCAGCTATGGCGTGATTGCGCCGGGCAAGCAGGATGGCAGCCTGACCGAGGTGCTCGGGCTGGTCGAGAAGCCCAAGGTCGAGGCAGCGCCCTCCAACCTGATCATCTCGGGCCGCTACATCCTCCAGCCGGAGGTCATGGGCGTGCTCGACAACCAGGAGAAGGGCGCCGGCGGCGAGATCCAGCTGACCGATGCGATGGCGCGGATGATCGGCACCCAGCCGTTTCACGCGGTGACGTTCGCCGGCCGGCGCTACGACTGCGGCTCGAAGGTCGGGTTCGTCGAGGCGACGCTGGCCCTGGCACTGGCGCGGCCGGACATGGCCGAGGAGACCCGGGCGATGGTCACGCGGCTGGTGGGCTGAGCCGCGAGCCGGACCCGATCCAAATGAAAAGGGCGGCCTTCGGGCCGCCCTTTCATTTCCGCTCACGAGGTCTGGAGGGAACTTATTCCTCGCCGTCACCCGCATCGGCGAACTGAACCGCTTCGGCCTGGCCGGTGCCGGTGCCTTCGAGGTACGGGATCGGGTTGACCGCCTGGCCGGCGACGCGGACTTCGTAGTGCAGGTGCGGGCCGGTGGTGCGGCCGGTCATCCCGACATAGCCGATGACATCGCCCTTGTGGACGAACTGGCCGGCGGCGACATTGAGCCGCGACATGTGGCCGTAGCGGGTTTCGAGTTCGCCGCCGTGTTCGATGGCGATATAGAGGCCATAGCCGCTGAACCAGTCCGCCCGGCCGACAACGCCATCAGCCGCAGCGTGGATCGGCGTGCCGATCGGGCTGGCGAGATCGACGCCCTTGTGCTGGCGGTGGCCGCCGAGCACCGGGTGCCAGCGCATGCCGAAGCCGCTGGTCAGCCGCAGGCCTTCGACCGGCATCGCCGAGGGGATGGAAACCTTGGCGGCGCCGAAGGTGCTGGGGGCGGCGGTGCCGGAAACGAACTTCTGGCCCTGGTCCAGCGAGCGCCACGAGGCGAAGAGCTGGCGGAATTCCTCGTCACCACCGGAAAGAGCGCTTTGCTTGGCGGCTTGGGCGGCGCGCAGCGGGGCGGCGATGTCGGCATTGGCGCTGCTGTTGGCGAAGGCCGGGTTGGCGATGAAACCGACCGTGGCGGCAAGCGCGAGGGCGCCGGCCCGGGCATTCGCGAAAACTGTAAGTGCGACCACTCGTAAGACCCTTTTTTATCCGCCGGCCCGAAAATTTCCGGACAGACGAGGCCGTTTCGGCGCAGCGGGTTTTCACCCGGCAAGCGCCGACTGGCACTTTTTACAAGATGGTCGGAACCCCCCGCCGTCTCGTGACGTTGTGCTTACAGGCCGCTGAACGTCACGCAAGTGCAGCGTAGAGTTCCAGCGGCAAGCCGGCTGCCGCACGCGCCGAGTCGTTGAACGGAGGCTTCAGGGCACCCCTGAAGTGCTGGCGAACAAGCATTTTCCAGTGCGAATCCCATGGCACCGCCCGATTCTGGCAGACGACGCGGAAATGGCTTGTGCCGATCCGGACATGGCGGATTTCATCGTCAAGGATTCGCTGAAGCAGGCGCGCGCCGCGTTCGTCGTCGCTCGTGTGGAGGCGGTCCAGGGTCGCCGGAGTGACATCGAGACCGCGCGCTTCCAGCACCATCGGCACGATCGCCAGGCGGGCGGCGACATCGTGCGCAGTCTCGCTCGCCGCTTCCCAGAGGCCATCGTGCGCCGGCAGCGCGCCGTAGTGGCTGCCCATGCCGGAAAGGTGGCGCGCGATCGCCGCGAAGTGCATCGCCTCGTCGGCGGCGACGGCGAGGAAATCCGAGACGAACGCTTCGCCCATCTCCGCGCCGAAGCGACCCGCCATGTCGAGCGCGAGATCGATGGCGACGAACTCGATGTGGGCGAGCGAATGCCACAGGGCGATGCGGGCGCGCTCCGAGCCGCCACGCCCGCGCTTGGGCATGCGGTTGGGCGGCAGCAGTTCGGGCGTCGCGGGGCGGCCCGGGCGGTCCGGCATCGCCGCGTCGAAGCGGAAGGCGAGCCGGCCCAAGCGCCAGTCGCGCGCGACCTGGCGGGTGGCGAGAACCTTGGCGCGTGGATCGTCGGCCAGCAGCGCCCGCCGGATCGCGGTGGCGACCGAGAGAAGCGGGTCGCTCAGAGCGCTTTCGCCGCTTCCAGCACTTCGGCCGCGTGGCCCTTGACCCTGACCTTGGGCCAGACTTTCGCGATCCGGCCATCGGCGCCGACCAGCACGGTGGTGCGCACCATGCCCATGTAGGTGCGGCCATAATTGACCTTTTCGGTCCAGATGCCGAGCGCATCGGACAGGCCCCCTTCGGCAGCATCGCTGGCGAGCGGGGCGGCGAGGCCGTGCTTCGCGGCGAATTTGCGGTGCTTTTCCGGCGGGTCCTTGCTGACCCCGAGCAGCGCGGTGCCGGCAGCGGCGAATTCCGGGGCGAGCGCCGAAAAGTCGATGTTCTCGGTGGTGCAGCCCGGGGTGTCGTCCTTGGGGTAGAAGAACAGGACCAGCTTTTGGCCGGCGAAATCGGCGGGGCGGACAAGGCCGCCGTCTGGCGTGGTCAGTGCGATATCGGGGAGCGGGGCTCCCACTTCCAGCGGTGCCATGATCAATCGACCTCCAGTTGCTCGCCGAACACCCCGGCCCAGGCGGCGACGACGACCGCGCGGGCGCCGGCCAGGCGGGTTTCCAGTTCGCTCCATTCGCGGCAACCGCAGGCCTTGGCAAGCGTCGCGCGGCCTGCCTGTTCGGGCACGAGGCCATCGGGCGCGAGCAGGCGGGCGGCGACGAGCAGGCGGGAGAGCAGGGCGAAGGCGCCGGCCAGCGGCGCGGGCAGCAGGCCGGCGGCGATCAGTTCGGCAAGCGCAGTGCCAAGCTCGGGATGCAGCCCCTTCCCTTCGCGCAACTGCACGGCGTGGATCATGAATTCGACGTCGACCAGGCCGCCGCGCATCAGCTTGGCGTCGAGCGGGCCGGCGGCCTGCTTGTGCCCGGCCATCCGGCGGCGCATGGCGAGCACGTCGGCCATCAGGGCGGAGGGATCGCGCGGGCGGCGCAGGACGGACTGCATGATCGCCTGCAGCGCCTCGCAGGCCTCAGGCGAACCGAACACCGGGCGGGCGCGGGCCAGGGCCATGTGTTCCCAGGTCCAGGCCGACGTGCGCTGATAGAGCGCGAAGCTTTCGACACTGCAGGCGATCGGCCCCTGTTCGCCTTGCGGACGCAGGCGAGTATCGACCTCGTAGAGCGCGCCCTCGGCGGTCGGCACGGAGAGCGCGGCGACGATGCGCTGCGCGAGGCGGTTGTAGTAGAGGCTGCCGCCGAGCGGCCGGCGGCCGTCCGATTCCGCCGCATGGTCGCCGGTGAACAGGAACACGAGATCGAGATCGGAGGCGTGGCTGAGCGCCCCTCCCCCGAGCCGGCCGAGGCCGAGCAGGACCAGCTCCGAGCCGGGGATGACACCGTGGGCACGCTGGAATTCGGCGACGGTCGCCTGGGCCAGCACCCGGATCGCGGCTTCGGCGACGCGCGCCAGGCCGGCGGAGATCGCCAGCGGATCGTGAGTCGATTCGAGCAGCTGGACGCCGAGGGCGAACCGCTTCTCGCCGACTTTGCGGCGAACCCGGTCGAGCAGGCGCTGGTAATCGTCGTTGGCGTCGAGCGCGCCGAATTCGGCGGCGAGGCTGGTCACGTCGCCCGGCAGGTCGAAGGCGCTCTGGTCGATCAGGGTGTCGAGCAGATCGGCGCGGCGGGCCAGTTCGTCGGCCAGTGGCGGCGCCAGGCTGAGCACGCGGGCGAGCGTTTCGAGCAGGGCGGGACGGGCTTCGAGCAGGCGGAACAGGTTCACCGCGCTGGGCAGGCGGGCGATGACCTGTTCGAAGCGGACGAGGGCGCGATCCGGCTCCGGGGCGCCGGCCAGCGCCGCCAGCAGCGCCGGCTGCACCGCATCGAGCGCGGCGAGGGCGGCATCGCTGCGCAGCGCGCGGATCGAGCCGGTTCGCCAGCCATCGATCCGTTCGCCGAGCGTGGCGGCATCGCGGAAGCCGAGACCGGCGAGATAGCGGGCGAGGCCGCTGCCGCTGACGGTCGGCGCGGGCGCCGGGGCGGCGGTGCGGTCGGCCTCGATCAGGCGGTCGTAGCGGGCGCCGACGGCCTCGGTGATCGCGGCGAGATCGGCGATCAGGGCGGCGCCATCGGCCAGGCCATCGAGGCGGGCGACGCGGTCGAGCGCGGCCGGGTCGCTGGGCAGGGAGTGGGTCTGGCGATCGTCCACCATCTGCAAGCGGTGCTCGATGACGCGCAGGCGATCGTAGGCATGGCCGAGCATGGCCGCGTCTTCGGTGGCGATGAAGCCGCCTTCGGCCAGCCGGTCCAGCGATTCGCGGGTGCCGCGCACGCGCAGCGCCGGGTGGCGGCCGCCGTGGATCAACTGGTGGGTCTGGGCGAAGAACTCGACTTCGCGGATGCCGCCGCGCCCGCGCTTGAGATCGAAGCCGGGGCCGACGGCGGCGACTTTGCCGTGATGGGCGCGGATGCGGCGGGTCAGCCGGCCGATCTCGGCGATGGCGCCGAAATCGAGGCTCTTGCGCCAGACGAACGGGCGGATCTGGGCGAGGAAATCCTCAGCAGCGGGGATATCGCCGGCGGCGGCGCGGGCGCGGATGAAGGCGGCGCGCTCCCAGGCGAGCGCGGCCGATTCGTAGTGCGACAGGGCAGCATCGGCGGGAATGGCGAGTGGGCTGACTTCGGAGGCCGGGCGCAGGCGCAGGTCGACGCGGAAGACATAGCCTTCGGCATCGACATGGCCGAGCGTCTGGACGATCTGGCGGGCGACGCGGACCGCGGCCTCGCCGGCGTCCTCGCGCGGGCGGCGGGCCAGGCGGGCTGGGTCGTAGAGCAGGATGGGATCGATGTCCGACGAGTAGTTGAGTTCGCCGGCGCCGTGCTTGCCGAGCGCCAGGGCGAAAAAGCCCTCGGCCGTCCCATCCGGCACGCGGCGGCGAATGGCATCGAAGATGGCGGCATCGAGCGCGCGGTCGGCGAAGGCGGTCAGCTCGCCGACGACGCGGCCGAGCGGGAACACGCCGGCGAGATCGCCGATAGCCAGCGCCAGGGCGAGCGCGAGGCGTTCGCGGCGCAGCGCGGTGGCGACATCCGGCGCGCCTTCGCCGGCGGCTTTCGCGGCGATCAGCGCGGCCTCGCCATCGCCGGCCGCCAGCAGGGCCAAAAGCGCCGGCTGGCGTTCCATGGCATGGGCAAGGAACGGCGCATTTGCCTGCGCCCGCGCCAGCGCACCCTGCCAGATATCCTCGCTCATCGGCGATCCATGCCGCGAAGGGTCTCTTCCCGCAAGCCGGGCGGGCAGGTATGGCGCCGCATGGCCTGGACTTTCCCCCCCGAATTCGCCCCGCAGGACTGGCTGTGGATCGGCTTTCCCCACGATGCCGACGAGTGGCCCGGGTTTCTGGAAGCGGCGCAAGTGCAGATCGCCGCGTTTGCCAGCGCGGTGGCGGACAGCGGACAGGAAGCGCGGCTGATCGTGCGCGATGAGGTCAACGAGGCGCGGGCGCGGGCGCTGTGTTCGGCGAAAGTGCGGATCGAGCGGCGGGTCTATGGCGACGTCTGGCTGCGCGATACCGGGCCGCTGGTGATGTGCGACGGCGCCGGCCAGCGGCGGGCGCAGCGGTTCGGCTTCAATGGCTGGGGTGGCAAATACCTGATGGCCGGGGACCAGACCATCGGCGCCGAGCTGGCGCGGGACGCCGGGCTGGAGGTCGCGACGGCGGACTGGATCCTCGAAGGCGGCGCGCTGGATCATGATGGCGCCGGGCTGGTCGTCACCACCGAGCAGTGCCTGCTCAATCCCAACCGCAATCCGCAGCTGTCACGGGATGACATCGAGTCGAACCTGCAGCGCGACCTGGGGTTCGGGCGGGTGTTGTGGCTGGGTGACGGGCTGATCAACGATCATACCGACGGGCACGTCGACAACCTCGCCCGCTTCGTCGCTCCGGACACTCTGGCCCTGCCGCGCGCGACCGGGGCGGACGATCCCAACGCGGCGATCTATGCCGATGCCAGGGCGCGGGCCGAGGCGTTCGGAGTGAGCGTGCGCGAGGTGCCTTCGCCGGGACGGGTCATGACCGGGGAGCGGGTCGAGCCGGCCAGCTACATGAACTTTGCCGTGACGACGAAGCTGGTGGTGGTTCCGGTCTATGGCACCCCGCACGATGCCGAGGGCGTGGCGGCGATCGCCGAGCTGTTTCCGGGGCGTGAGGTGATCGGGCTGATGGCGGATGCGGTGCTGGCGGGCGGGGGGAGTTTTCATTGCGCCAGTCAGCAGATGCCTTCGGCTTGAAAGAAGCCGGGGATTTACCATCCCTGGACCCCGGTTACTGTTTGGTGCGCCATGCCGGCGTCGGGGAGTCCGCGAAGCGGAATGAATGCCTGCGGCGCTTTGAGTCGCAATTGACGACGAGGGCACGCACCGCCGCAAAGGGACACAGGGGTCTGGGGATGGTAAATCCCCAGTTCTTCCTTCCTCTTCCCCGCCTTTACCTTTCAGCAACGTCACACGGCGCACAATGCCGGCATGGCCCGCGCGTTTGCCCTTGTTCTCCACCGCCACACGCCGCACGAATGGTTGCGGCTGGCGCTGGTCTATGGCTGCGCGCTGGTGCTGATTGGGGCGGGTTCGGCCGCAGTGATCTGATCAGGGCCGGAATTCAGACCAGGTCCGGCGGGGTCGCTTCCGCCTTCAGCAGCGCGATCGCTTCTGCCAGCGGCAGGACGCGCTGGCGTTCCTCGCCCAAGGTGCGGATGGCGACGGTGCCTTCCTCGGCCTCGCGCTTGCCGACGACGAGGAGGTGCGGGACTTTCTGCAGCGAGTGTTCGCGGACCTTGTAGTTGATCTTCTCGTTGCGCAGGTCGGATTCGGCGCGGATGCCAGCGGCGGCGAGTTGCCGGCGGACCTCTTCGGCATAGCCGTCGGCTTCGGAGACGATCGTGGCGACGACCGCTTGGACCGGGGCCAGCCAGACCGGGAGCTTGCCGGCGAAATGCTCGATCAGGATGCCAATGAAGCGTTCGTAGGACCCGAAGATCGCGCGGTGGAGCATGACCGGGCGATGCTTGGCGCCATCCTCGCCGATGTAGCTGGCGTCTAGCCGTTCGGGCAGCATGCGGTCCGACTGGATGGTGCCGACCTGCCAGGTGCGGCCGATCGCGTCGGTCAGGTGCCATTCGAGCTTGGGGGCGTAGAACGCGCCCTCGCCCGGCATTTCCTCCCAGCCGTATTCGTCGGTGGCGAGGCCGGCGGCGACGACGGCGTCGCGCAGTTCGGCTTCGGCCTGGTCCCATTGCGCGTCGGTGCCGATGCGGTTGTCCGGGCGGAGCGCGAGCTTGATCGCATAAGTGAAGCCGAAGTGCTTGTAGACGCGGTCGGCCAGTTCGCAGAAGGCGCGCACTTCGCCGACGATCTGGTCCTCGCGGCAGAAGATGTGGCCATCGTCCTGGGTGAACTGGCGCACGCGCATCAGGCCGTGGAGCGCGCCGTGCGGTTCGTTGCGGTGGCAGCAGCCGTTCTCGACGATGCGCAGCGGCAAGTCGCGATAGGACTTGATGCCCTGCTTGAAGATCAGGATGTGCGCCGGGCAGTTCATCGGCTTCAGCGCCATCCAGTCGGCGTCGCCGCTGATGACCGGACCTTCATCTTCCGTGTTCGGGGTTTCGTCGGGGATGACGAACATGTTCTCGCGATACTTGCCCCAGTGACCGGACTGCTCCCATTGGCGGGCGTCCATGATCTGCGGGGTCTTGACCTCCTGGCATTCGGCCTGCTGCACCGCGCGGCGCATGTAGTCTTCGAGCGCGCGATAGATCACATAGCCCTTGGGGTGCCAAAACACGCTGCCGTGGGCTTCGGCCTGGAGGTGGAACAGGTCCATCTCGCCGCCCAATTTGCGGTGGTCGCGCTTCGCCGCCTCTTCCAGCCGGGTCAAGTGGGCATCGAGCTGCTTCCGGTTGAGCCAGCCGGTGCCGTAGATACGGCTCAGCATCGCGTTCTTCTGGTCGCCACGCCAGTAGGCGCCGGAGACGCGGGTCAGCTTGAAGGCGGCAGGGTCGAGCTTGCCGGTGCTGGGCAGATGGGGCCCGCGACACATGTCGTACCAATCGTCACCCGAGTGGTAGACGGTCAGCTCCTCGCCGCCTGGAAGTTCGCCGGCCCATTCGGCCTTGAAGCTTTCGCCGGCGGCGCGCCACTTGGCGATGAGGTCGTCGCGGGAGACGACCTCGCGGACGAGCGGCTTGTCGGCGGCTATGATGCGGCGCATCTCGGCCTCGATCGCAGGCAGGTCCTCCTCGGTGAACGGGCGGTCCTTCGGGGCGAAGTCGTAATAGAAGCCGTCATCGGTCGAGGGGCCGAAGGTGATCTGGGTGCCCGGGAACAGGGCCTGGACCGCTTCGGCGAGCACGTGGGCATAGTCGTGCCGGGCGAGGTCGAGGGCATCGGCCTCGTCCTTCGCCGTCACCAGGGCGAGCCGGGCATTGCCGGTGAACGGGCGCGTGAGATCGACCAGTTCGCCATCGATGCGGGCGGCCAGCGCCGCCTTCGCAAGCCCGGGGCCGATGGCGGCGGCGACGTCGGCCGGGGTCGAGCCGGCCGGCATCTCGCGCACGGAACCATCGGGCAGGCTGATCTTGAACAGTTGGGACATCGGCTTCTCTCGCTTCGGGGCAAAGCCCTTAGAGCATCGTGCCAAAAAGTGGGAACCGGTTTTTGGCGACAGACCATGCGTCAATGCGAGAGCGGGAGGAGGCAATGCCCTCATCCGCGCATGTTCAGGCGGACGGCTTTGCCTTGCGGCGGGCCAGCACGCCGGCAGCGGCAGCGCCGAACAGAACCAGCATCGGCGGGGCAGGGACCGGGGTCGGGCCTTCGCCGCCGGCATAACCGCCGTGGCGATGGCGGTGGCCGCCGCCTGCATAGCCTTCGACGAACGCACCGGGCTCGGTCCCCTCGGCGACCGGCGGCGGCGCCAGCGGGGAGACCGCGACGCGCTTGTCCGGCGCGCAGCATGGCGCCGGGCGCGGCGGCACCGGCTGGTCCTGCTTGACCATTTTCGCCCGCTTCTCATGCTTGACGTACTGCGGCTTGCCCTCGTGAGCCTTCTCGGCGACGTGGACGGCGCCACCGCCGACGAGGGCGGCTCCGGCGCCAACGGCGGCGAGCTTGAGGACGGCTGTGCGAACGGTGGACATGAGCGACCTTTCTCGAAATTCAGCCGGTGGCACGGGTGGCTGCCGGCGTCGCTTATCCAACGCCCTGAACCGACGGGCGGGCAATGGGCGTGCGCGGGGCGGGCTGTCCGGATTCGGGACTCGGCCGCGACGGCGCACCGTGGCAAGGCCAGGTGTCCCGGAGCGGCACGGAATGCGGGCCGGGGTTAAGCTTCGGGATCGAACAGGTCGGGCGTCACCGGCGGAAGCGCGGCGGGCGGCGTGAGGCCGAGATGTTTCCAGCCGCGATCGTTGAGGCAGCGGCCACGGGCGGTGCGGGCGACGAGACCGAGCTGGATCAGATAAGGCTCGATCACGTCCTCGATGGTGTCGCGCGGTTCGGACAGGCCGGCGGCCAGGGTTTCGACGCCGACCGGTCCGCCCTTGTAGATATCGGCGATCATCAGGAGGTAGCGACGATCCTGCGCGTCGAGGCCCAGCGCGTCCACTTCGAGCCTGGTCAGGGCGTCGTCGGCGATTTCGCGGGTGATCGTGTCGCTGCCGCCGACATGGGCAAAATCGCGGACCCGGCGCAGGAGCCGGCCGGCGACGCGGGGCGTGCCGCGGGCGCGGCGGGCGATTTCCCGCGCGCCGCCGGAATCGATGCCGATGCCGAGCAGGCCGGCGCCGCGCGTCACCACCTTTTCGAGCTCGTCGATCGTGTAGAACTGGAGGCGGACGGGGATGCCGAAGCGATCGCGCAAGGGCGTGGTCAGCAGGCCAGCGCGGGTGGTGGCGCCGATCAGGGTGAACGGCGGCAGATCGATGCGGACCGAGCGGGCCGAGGGGCCTTCGCCGATCATCAGGTCCAGCGCGCGGTCCTCCATTGCCGGGTAGAGCACTTCCTCGACCACGGGGTTGAGGCGGTGGATCTCGTCGATGAACAGGACGTCGCCTTCTTCGAGATTTGTGAGGAGGGCGGCGAGATCGCCGGACTTGGCGATGACCGGGCCGGAGGTGGCGCGAAAACCGACGCCGAGTTCGCGCGCGACGATCTGGGCCAGCGTGGTCTTGCCGAGGCCGGGGGGGCCGAAGAACAGGGTGTGGTCCATCGCCTCGCGCCGGGAGCGGGCGGACTGAATGAAGACCGTCAGGTTGTCCTTGGCGGCGGCCTGGCCGACGAATTCGGCGAGCGACTTCGGGCGCAGGGCGACATCGGCGTCCTCGGCCTGGCGCTTGGCGGAGAGAATGGGGTTGTCGGTCATCGGCGGCAGGCCCTGGCGAGATGATCCCATGCTCCGCCGCCCGGGAACAGCGACTTCATGGAGACACCTGGGCTTGCGGCCTGATGGATGCTGACACGAGTTCAGGGTGACGATGAGGGAGAGGGTGGCGCATCACCCGCTGGCCTTCTTGAGTGCCGCGCGGATCAGGGTGTTGAGGGCGACCGCTTCGCCCAGTTCGTCAAGCGCGGCGGTGACGGCCTGGGCAGCGACCATGGGTTTGAAGCCGAGGTTTTCGAGCGCGCTGACCGCGTCGGCGGTGGGGGTGCCGGCGGGGGCGGCGGCGAGCGCGATGCCGGCGGCTGTCGGCAATGCGCCGGCTTTGTCCTTCAGCTCGTTGACGATGCGGCTGGCCAGTTTGGCGCCGACGCCGTTGGCGCGGGAGACCATGGCGGCGTCGCCGCCGGCGCAGGCGCGCTGGAGTTCCTCGACCGAGAGTGCCGAAAGGATGGCGAGCGCGACCTTGCTGCCGACGCCCTGGACGTGGGTGAGCAGGCGGAACCATTCGCGCTCGGCGGCGCTGGCGAAGCCGACGAGGCGGATGTCCGTGTCGGAGACCTGCATTTCGGTGTGGACGGAAGCCTTGTCCCCCCGGATGCCCAATGCCGCCAGCGTCTTGGCGGAGCAGTGGACCAGGTAGCCGACGCCGGCGACGTCGATCACCGCCCAGTCCGGGCCGAAATCGTCGAGGGTGCCGGTGAGCTTGGCGATCATGGTTTGTTCTTTGGCACAGGGCTTGGAACGGGGAAAGGGATTTCACGCAAAGACGCAAAGAGGTCATAGCCTGTGGCATTGCCGCGCGACAAGGAGACCGCCTGCGGGAGAAATGTGGCTCTCACCGCTGGCGTGACCTCTTTGCGTCTTTGCGTGAAAATTGTCTCGACTAGCGGTGGCTGCCGAGCATGTTGGCGTGGGTGATGGCGACAGCCAAGGCATCCGCCGCGTCGGCGCCGGCGAGTTTGATGCCGGGGAGCAGGACCTTGAGCATCGCCTGGACCTGGGCCTTCTCGGCGCCGCCGACGCCGACCAGGGCTTTCTTGATCACCTTGGTGGGGTATTCGGCGACCGGCATGCCCGCGCGGGCGAGGCTGACCATGGCGACCCCCCTCGCCTGGCCGAGCTTGAGGGTCGATTGCGGGTTCACGTTGACGAACACCTCCTCCACCGCACCGCTGTCCGGCTGGTGGAGGTGGATGACGCGGGTCAGTTCGCGGTCCAGTTCAGCCAGGCGTTCGGCCATCGAGGTCGTCGTGTCGGTCCTGATCTGGCCGTTCGCCACATGGCTGAGGCGGCTGCCGGCCTTGGCGACGATGCCCCAGCCGGTGCAGGTCAGGCCCGGATCGAGGCCGATGATGATCATTGCGCCGACCTCGCTGCCAGGAAAGGCCGCCGGTGCCCCTCCACCAGCCTGCGGCTGGTCCCCCTCCCCCGGTGGGGGAGGAACTGGCTCAACCCAGCTTCTCCATCACCTCGTCGGGGATCTCGTAGTTGCCCCAGACAGTCTGGACGTCGTCGTCATCGTCGAGCGTGTCGATCAGCTTGAGCAGGGTGGCGGCGTCGTCTTCGGACACCGCGCTCCGGAGATTCGGCTTCCAGGCGAGCTTGACTGCCTCGGCCTCTCCCAGGGTCTTTTCCAGTTCGCAGGCGACCGGGTGAAGCGAATCCATCGCCACCCAGATCTGGTGGCCGTCGTCGTCCGATTCGACATCGTCGGCGCCGGCTTCGATCGCCGCTTCGAGGACCTTTTCCTCGTCCCCCGCGCTGGCCGGGTATTCGATCAGGCCGAGGCGTTCGAAGCCGTGGCTGACCGCGCCCGAGGCGCCGAGGTTGCCGCCGTTCTTGGCGAAAGCGGTGCGGACGTTGGTGGCGGTGCGGTTGCGGTTGTCGGTCAGCGCCTCGACGATCAGCGCGACGCCGCCGGGGCCGTAGCCTTCGTAGCGGATTTCCTCGTAGTTCTCGGCGTCGCCCTTGCTCGCCTTGTCGATCGCGCGCTGGATGTTGTCCTTGGGCATCGACTGGGCGCGGGCGGCGAGCACGGCGGCGCGCAGGCGCGGGTTCATGTCCGGATCGGGCATGCCCATCTTGGCGGCGACGGTGATTTCGCGGCTGAGCTTGGAGAACTGCGCGGCGCGCTTTTTGTCCTGCGCGCCCTTGCGGTGCATGATGTTCTTGAATTTGGAATGGCCGGCCATGGGCCCCTCGCTTGTGTCTGTGGTGCGTGAAAGTGCGGCGCCCTTACACCGCCGGCGGCGCGATAGGCAACCGGCGCATTACAGCAGCTTCTGCCACCAGCCGACATCGAGCCAGTTTCCGAACTTGTGGCCGACCTGGCGGTAGATGCCGATGGCCGAGAACCCGAAACGTTCGTGCAGCGCGATGCTGGCCGGGTTCGGGATGGTGATGCCGGCGAAGGCGGCGTGGTAGCGGCCGGAGAGTTGCGGCAGCAGCGCGCCATAGAGCGCGCGGCCGAGGCCCCTGCCCCGGCGGTCCATGGCGCAATAGACCGCGACATCGCACGAACTGGCATAGGCCGCGCGGTCCCGGTGGGGACTGGCATAGGCATAGCCGGCGACCGAGCCGTCCTGCTCGGCGACGAGCCAGCCGTGGGAAGCGGACCACGCGGCGATGCGGCGGGCGAATTCGGCTTCGCCCGGCGGGTCTAGCTCGAAGGTGATGACGGTGTCGGTGACGTAGGGCGCGTAGATCGCGGCGCAGGCGGCGGCGTCTTGCGCAGGGTCGGCGGGGCGGATGACCAGCGAGGGGTCCGCCCCGGCCATGTCAGTCGAGGCCGAGCGCGTTCATGTAGGTCTGGAGGACGGCTTCCATTTCGCGGCGGTCGTCCGGCTTCATCTTTCGGATGCGGACGATCTGGCGCATGATCTTGGGATCGTAGCCGGTGGCCTTGGCTTCGTTGTAGACGTCCTTGATGTCGTCGCCGATGCCCTTCTTTTCTTCCTCGAGGCGCTCGATGCGTTCGATCAAGAGGCGCAGGCGGTCGTCGGCGGAATCGGCCATGAAAAACTCACTCCCGGAGAATCGGTTGAACTGTCGCGAGGGCGGTTAGCGGACCAGCCGCCCCCGCGCCAAGACCGGGCCTGTGGATATCAGTGGGCGTTCTTCTTCAGGCTCGCCTCCATCCGGGCAAGCTGCTCGGGCGTTGCTTCGCTCTGGTGTTTCGCCTTCCATTCCCCGGCCGGCATGCCATGGATCAGTTCGCGGGCCGCCGCCTTGTCGAGCGGGGCGCCGGCATCGACGATCCAGTCGGCCAGGCAATTGCGGCAGAAGCCGGCGAGGCCCATCAAGTCGATGTTCTGCGCGTCGTGGCGATGGCGCAGGTGGCGGACGAGGCGACGGAAAGCGGCGGCGGCCTGCGCGTCGTCGAGCGTGTCCAGCGGGTCATTCTGCGCAATCATATTCATCGGCGGAATCCTTGGTGTTTGTGCCGGGCTTTGCCATAGCCGAATCGACATGTGGCCCCGCTAGAGCATCGTGCGAAAAAGTGGGAACCGGTTTTTCGCTTTGCACGATGCGACAAGCCGGCCCGGCAGTGGGCCGCAGGAGGACGTCCGGGATATGGCACGACAGGAAGCACAGACAAGGCCGCGCGGCCGCAAGATCAAGATCCTGGCGACGCTTGGGCCGGCGAGCCGTTCGCCGGAGATGATCGCGGCGCTGCTGCGCGCGGGGGCCGATGCCTTTCGCGTCAACATGAGCCATGGCGACCATGCGACCCATGCCGAGACCATCGCCAACGTGCGCGCCGCCGAGCGCGAATATGGCCGGCCGATCGCCATTCTCTGCGACCTGCAGGGACCGAAGCTGCGGGTCGGCACTTTCGCCAACGGCAAGGCGGTGATCCGCCACGGCGGGCACTTCACGCTCGACCGCGACCCGGCGCCGGGCGACGAGAACCGGGTCATGCTGCCGCATCCCGAGCTGTTCGGCATTCTCCACAAGGGCCAGCGGCTGCTGATCGACGACGGCAAGCTCAGGCTGCGGGTGATCCGGGCGGAGGACGACCATATCCTCTGTTCCGCCGAAGTCGGCGGGGTGATCTCCGACCGAAAGGGGGTCAACGTGCCTGACGCGGTGGTGCCGGTGCCGGCGCTGACCGAGAAGGACCGGCGCGACCTGGCGTTCGCGGTCGAGCACCATGCCGACTGGATCGCGCTGTCGTTCGTGCAGCGGCCCGAGGACGTCGCCGAGGCGCGGCGGCTGATGGGCGGCTATGGTGCGCTGATCGCCAAGATTGAGAAGCCCGCCGCGATCGACCGGCTGGAGGAGATCGTCGAGCTGTCCGACGGGATCATGGTGGCGCGCGGCGACCTCGGCGTCGAGCTGAACCCGGAGGACGTACCGCCGCTGCAGAAGCGGATCGTCGAGATCACCCGGCGCAGCGGCAAGCCGGTGATCGTCGCCACGCAGATGCTCGAATCGATGATCGAGAGCCCGGCGCCGACCCGCGCCGAAGTCTCCGACGTGGCCAACGCGGTCTATGACGGGGCGGATGCGGTCATGCTTTCGGCCGAGACGGCGAGCGGCGCCTGGCCGGTCGAGGCGGTGACGATCATGGACCGGATCGCCATGCAGGTGGAGGCCGACCCGGGCTATCGCCGGCGGGTGCAGCTCGCCGATGTCCATCCCGACGCGACCACTGCCGACGCGCTGGCGCTGGCCTGTGCGCAGATCGCCGAGACGCTGCCGATCGCCGGCATCGTCACCTTCACCGGCTCCGGCTCGACCGCGCGGCGAGTGGCGCGCGAACGGCCTTCCGTGCCGATCCTGGTGCTGACCCCCTCCCCCAGGACGGCGCGGCGGCTGGCGCTGCTGTGGGGCGCGCATGCTACCCACACCCGCGACATCGGCAGTTTCGAGGAGATGATCGCCAAAGGCAAGCGCATGGCATTGCGCCACGGCTTCGGTGTGGCCGGCTCGCGGCTGATCACGCTGGCCGGAGTGCCGTTCGGCACGCCGGGGGCGACCAACCTGCTGCATGTGGTGACGCTGACCGGCCAGGAGCTGGAGAAACCAAAAGACGGGTAGGCGCGCCCAGCTGCCGCCTTCCCCCTGATCGGCCAAGCGGTTACAGCCTTGCGCGATGCGTCGCGTCCTTATCATCCTGCCGCTGCTCGTGGCCCTGTCCGGCATGCCTGCGCCGGCGCAGGTCGCCGTCTATCGCGATGCCGGCGAAGCCCGCCGGGCGCTGGCCCAGGCGCAGGGCGAGGGCGCGGCAGCGCGAGCACGGGCGGAGCGGCTCGAGGCCCAGGCGCGCGGGGCGACGCAGGCGGTCGAACGGACCGTGCGCGAAGCAGCGGCGGTGGCGGCGCGGATCCAGCAGGACGAGGCGGACATCGCCGCCGCCGGCGCGCGGATCGGGCTGATCGACGTCCAGCGCGAGCAATTGCGCGCCAGCCTGGCGCGGCACCAGCGGCCGCTGGTGCAACTGGCGGCGGCCTTGCAGCGGCTTTCCCGCCGGCCGCTGGTCTTTGCCCTGCTGCGGCCCGGCTCGGTGGCCGATGCGGTGCACAGCCGGGCGCTGATCGAGACGATGATCCCCGAGGTGCGGCAGCGCACCGCCGCACTGCGGGCAGAGATCGCGCGCGGACATGCGCTGCAGGCACAGGCGCGTGCGGCGCAGACGGCGCTGCGGGCGCAGGAGCGCAAGCTGGCGGCACGGCGCGAGGCGCTGGCCGGACTGGAAACGCGGCAGCGGCTGGCGGCGCGCGACGTTTCGGGCAGCGCCGACCGCGAGTCGGAGCGGGCCCTGGCCCTGGCCGAGCAGGCGCGCGACCTCGGGCAGCTGGCCGATACGCTGGGCGAGGCGGACGGAATGAGGGCCCGGCTGGCGGCACTGCCCGGACCGGTCTTGCGGCCGGAGCGGCCAAATGTGGCGGTGGAGAGCACCGAGCCTGGCGCAATGCCAGCCTGGGGGCCAGGCGAGGGGACGCCGCGAAATTACCAGATGCCGGCGGTGGGCCGGCTGGTCCGCGGGTTCGGGGCCGGTGCGGCCGGTGGGGCTTCGCGCGGGATCGCGCTGGCGGTGCGGCCGGGCGCGCAGGCGGTTTCCCCGGCGGAAGGGCGGGTGGCCTTTGCCGGGCCTTACCGGGGTTATGGCGAGATCGTCATCATCGCCCACCCGGGGCGGTGGACCAGCCTCGTCACCGGGCTGGCCCGGCTGGACGCGCGGGTCGGGGATACGGTGGTCGCCGGATCGCCGCTGGGGGTGGCGGGGCCGGCGCGCGCGGGGGTCGATCCGGTCATCGCGCTGGAGCTGCGGCGGGAGGCGACCCCGGTCAACCCGCTGGAGCTGGTGGGGCGGTGAGCGCGGCGGACAGCGGCCGGCCGCACAAGTCTGGCGTTAACCCGGCGCGCATACTAGATCGGGCCTGACGATCGGCGCGAAAGGGTTGCCATGAAGAGGAAGTTTGCGGCGCTGGTCCGCGCAGGACTGCTGGTGGGCACGGTGGCGCTGTTGCCGGCGACGACTGCGGGCATGGCGGCGGTCGACGGGCAGGCGGCGCCGGCGTTCGGCCGGCTGTTCACCGTCTACAACCTGATCAAGGCCAACTATGTCGATCCGACCAGCGACGACAAGCTGGTCAAGGGCGCGATCGACGGGATGCTCTCGAGCCTCGACCCGCATTCCTCGTATCTCGAAGGGGCCAGCCTGGAGCGGCTGGATACGATGATCGACGGCTCCTACGCCGGGCTCGGGCTTTCGGTGGCGATGGACGATGGCGCGGTCAAGGTCGTCTCGCCGATGCGGGGCAGCCCGGCGGAGAAGGCCGGGGTCAAGGCCGGGGACTATATCACTCACCTCGACGGCAAGCTGATCTATGGCGGCGAGCTGGACGATGCCGTTGCGAAGATGCGCGGCGAGCCGGGCACGTCGATCCGCCTGACGATCTTCCGGCCGGGCCGGGACGAGCCGTTCGACGTGACGGTGACGCGCAACGTCATCACGCTGGAGCCGGTGACCTCCAAGCTCGACGGGCAGATCGGCGTGATCACGGTCAACGAGTTTTCGCACGATGTCGGCCGCGACGTGTTCATGGCGATCCAGTCGATGCGCAAGCAATCGGCCGGCAAGCTTTCCGGGCTGGTGCTCGACTTGCGTTCGAACCCGGGCGGGGCGCTGGACGAGGCGATCGCGCTTTCGGACCTGTTCCTGACCCAGGGCGTCATCGTTTCGCAGCGCGGGCGGCTGGCGCGGGAGAACGAAAGCTGGCGGGCGGAGACGGTGTTTCCTGGCGATGCCGCCAAGGGCCTGCCGGTGATCGTGCTGATCGATGCCGGATCGGCCTCGGCCTCCGAGATCGTCGCGGGTGCCTTGCAGGACCAGCACCGGGCGCTGGTGATGGGCGAGACCAGTTTCGGCAAGGGCAGCGTGCAGAGCATGATCCGGCTGGACAAGACCCACGCGGTCAAGCTGACGACGGCGCGCTACTACACGCCGAGCGGGCGGTCGGTGCAGGAGGGCGGGATCACGCCGGACGTGCGGGTGCCGCAGCTGACCGATCCGGATTCGCGCAAGCGGAGCCTGGCACAGTTGCGTGAATCGGACCTGCGCCACCACCTCGTCAACGAAGCGGGGATCGACGATCGCAAGCTGGAGGCGGACAGCAAGACCGACCCGCGGTTTGCCGCGACGGCCGAGGAGCTGAAGGCCAAGGGGATCACCGACTACCAGCTGTGGTATGCCCTGCAGACCTTGCGGCGGGCCTCGGGCCAGACGGTGGCGGCAAGGAACTGAACGTGTTCCCGATCATCTGTGGTTCAGGCAGGGCATTCCATGGCGCGGGGCTGAATTGCTGACGGCAGGGGACAGGCTGGTGGTTTCGGGAATTCGCCGATCGGGTTTGAAGTTCGCCAGGGCGGCGGCGCTGGCGGTGCCGGCGGCGCTGCTGGCGGGGGCCTATGGCTTCCAGTACCTGGGCGGACTGTTTCCCTGCGAAATGTGCTGGTGGCAGCGTTATGCGCATTTTGCCGCCCTGGCACTCGCGGTGATTGCACTGCTGGCGCCCCGCAGTCGCACGCCGGTGGTGCTGGCGGGCCTGGCTCTGGCGGTTTCGGCGCTGATCGGCGCCTATCATGCCGGGATCGAATACAAGTGGTGGGAGGGCTTCACTGCCTGCACCAGCGCGGTGAAGTTCTCCGGCGACGATCCGCTGGCGGCCATCATGGCGGCGCCGAACGTCCGGTGCGACGAGGTGCAATGGTCGCTGTTCGGCATCTCGATGGCCGGCTACAACTTCCTGATATCGGGGCTGGCGGCGGCAGTGGTGCTGGCCCTGGGCCTGGGCAAGGGAGGACGTCGGTGACGATGGTTTCGGACAGGACAGTGGATGCGTCACGGATGATCCGGGTGGATCAGGCCGGGGAATACGGCGCGACCCGCATCTACGCCGGGCAACTGGCGGTGATGGGCGATCGCGGGCCCCATGCCGACCGGATCCGCGCGATGGCGGCCCAGGAAGAGGACCATCGACGCGACTTCGATGCCTTGATGGCGCGGCGCAGCGGACGGCCGACTTTGCTGCAGCCGCTGTGGCATGTCGCGGGATTCGCCCTCGGGGCGGCGACGGCGCTGATCGGGCCGGAGGCGGCGATGGCCTGCACGGCGGCGATCGAGCAGGAAATCGACGAGCATTATTCAAGGCAGCTGGACGCGCTCGATGGCGCGGACCCGGAACTGGAAAGCCTGATTTCCGGCGCGCGCGACCACGAGCGCGAGCACCGGGAGACGGCGCTGGAACTGGGCGCGGAGCGGACGCTCGGGTTTCCCTTGCTTTCGGGCGCGATCCGGCTCGGGTGCCGGCTGGCGATCGGTCTTTCGGAACGGATTTGAGCCGGCGCAAGGTGGGCCTGACGATCGGGCGATAGCAGATGCGGGTGGCGGGTCCATGTTCCCGCCGAGGCTTTTTGGGAGTGCTGACGATGCCGCGCAGGATGATCATTGCCGCCATGGCTGCCGGGGCGGGATTCGCCGGGCTTGCCGCTCCCGCCTTCGCGCAGGACGCCGACGCTTCGTCCGAGAAGATGAACATGGTCATCGTCTATGGCGAAGATGCCTGCCCGCAGTCGAAGACCGGGGAAATCACCGTCTGCGCCCGCAAGTCGGAGAGCGAGCGCTACCGCATTCCCGCACCGTTGCGCGGTTCGGTTTCGCCACAGGACCGGGCGTGGACCGACCGGGTGCTTTCCTATGAGACGGTCGGAGCATCCGGCGCGCAGTCCTGCTCGGCCACGGGCCCGGGCGGGTGGACCGGGTGCGTCAACAGGTTCATCCAGCGGGGCTACGCGGAGAAGAAGGAACAGACCGACGTCCACTTCAGCGAGATGATCGCCAAGGAACGGGAGAAGCGGGCGGCGGTGGTCGATGCCGATGCCGCCTCGACCCAGGCGCGGGTCGAGCAGGCCGAGAAGGATTACGATGCGCGCAAGCGGGCCGAGGCGGATGCGGCGGCGGCTGCCGGGGCGCCCGCAATGGCCCCTGCCCCCGTCGCGCCGACGGTGAAACCTGCCGCCCCGGTCAAGCCGGGCAAGCAGGTGAAGACCAAGGTCCGCAAGGCGAACGCCGCGCCGCCGGCGGAGTGACCCGCTGACGGCGCAAGCCTTTCAGAACCCGGCGCGGAAGGACACCGAGCCGCTCAGGTCCGCATCGCGGCCATCGCCCGCGACGGCATGGCCGGACAGAGAGAGCACTGTGTTCGGGCTCGTGCGAATGTCGAGATCGATGCCGCCGCGTCCCCAGTCTCGCCCCAGTGCCGTGGTGGTGAAGGCGAACGGGGCAATGCCGCCGACGCCGGCGCCAGCGACAGTGAACACGCCATCATCGTAGCGGTGGACCCATTCGCCCGAGACGGCCAGCCGGGCAATTCCAGCAAGCGGCAGGCCGGCGACCAGGCCCAGGCGGGATTCGTCGCCGGTGCTGCCGCTTTGCGCCACGGCAACCTGGAAGCCGCCGCCCGCCTCGGTATAGGCATCGATGCTGGTGTGGCTGTGGTTCCATGACAGGTAAGGCGAGAGGCCGAGGCTGCCGAGCTTGACCGCGTCGCGCCAGTCGACCCGGGCGCGAATGGCCCAGGCGCTGGCGCCGGGGGTCGCTGTGGAGTGGTCGGTGGCCGCGCCGTTGGCATAGGCGCGGTCCAACGAGAGATCCCAATTGGCATAGTAGCCAAGCAGGCTGAGGGTGAACGGCGTGCCGGTGGGGGTCATGTCCGCCTCGGCGACGAAGTGGTAGCCATCGGCGCTGGCGCGGCCACCGAGCGGCAGGGTGCGGTCCATGTGGCCGTAGCCGGCGCCGAAGCCGAGCCGCAGGCCGGGGGCGAAATCGTGACAGAGGCCTATTTCGCCCAGATACTGGCGGCGGCGGGGGCCACCGCTGCCGCCGAGATCACCGGTCAGCCAGCCGCAGGTGCCGCCGGGGAGGCCATAGGCATCGAGCGTGCGGTGGTGGGCGCCTTCGACCGCCATGTTGAGAATGGAACTGACACCGGACTGGAAGCCGGCGGTCTGCTGGACAGTGTCGAGGAAGGAATCGACGCCGATGACACCGGTGCCGCCGGCCGGACCGCCAGCGCCGCCGGTCGCGGCAGACGTGCGGGCGATGTAGGGTTGCTCGGTGCCGTTGATCAGCGCCTCGCCGGCGAGTACGGTTCCGTCCGCGTTGGTCGACTGCACGGAGTGGAATTTCGTGCCGGCGGCAATAGTAAGCCCCTTGGCAGTCAGGAAATCGGCAACGGCCTTCATGCCGGTCGCCTGGGTCCAGACCATGCCGGTCGATTCGACCTGGCTGCCACCGCCAACCTGGACGTCGGCCGAGCCGACGACGGTATTGCCATCGCCAGAAATCCCATTGGCGAAACTGCCCCTGCCCGCGACCAGGGCGCCGAGGCCGACCATGCCGCCGGATTGGGTCCAGCGAAAGGCCTGGCCGACTTCCGACGCATTGAAGCTGGTGCCGGCGACGACGGAACCGTCCGACGAGACACCCGCGGCCTGGCTGAAGCCGAGCGTGCCGGCATCGAGCAGGCCGAGACCGACCATTCCCCCCGCCTGGGTCCAGCGGAACGCCTCGCCGCGCGGGCGGCCGGCGCTCGCGGCGTAGCCGACGATGACACTGCCGTCCTGATTGGCAGCGCCGGCGGAACCGCTGGTAAAGCCGGCGCCGGTCAGCTTGACCGGGGCGGCGCCATCGACCCACTTGACCGGCTGGGAGTTGGGGAAGCCGTTTTCCAGCGCATCGGCACTGGAGCCGACGATGACGTGGCCATCCCCGGAGATTCCCCAGGCGTTGCTTGAGCGGATGGCGGCAAGGTCGGGCAGGATGGTGGCAGCGCCGGCTTTCCAGGAAACGGCGTAGGAATTTGCCCCGAGATCTCCGGAGGGGTTGGCAAACCCGACGATGGTCTTGCCATCAGCCGAAAGGGCGCGGGGCGACCAGTTGGCCGCATCGCCCGGCCTGGGCAAGGGGCTCCATCCGTTCGTGGAATCGACGGTATAGCCGACATAGCCATCGCTGGTGCTGACATTGACTGCGATGACGCCGGCATCTGCCGAAATGAACGGCTCATAGATGCTGGGCGAGGTGGGCGCGCCAGTCACATCGGCGAGGCCGGTGAGCCCCGCGCCGGCAAGTGCGGATGCCGGCGTAGTGCCTGCGGTGGCAGGTGCCGAGGCCAGGGCGATGGCAATCGCGCCAGGCGCGACGAAGCGGAACGGTGCAGTCATGGTTACCCCCATTGGTCATGCGTTTCGGCCCGGTGGAGTAAAGCGATTGCATGGATGCAGGGATCACCCGATCGGGGGAGAGTGGCCGGTCTAGGGAGATGCGGAGGGGTTCATTGCGGTCACGGCCAGAACTGCCGGTGGCATATGGTCCAGCCGCACCTCGCAAATTTTCGGCCAAGATCAACCGCAAGCTCATTTCGCAAATGACTGCACGATTCTGTTGCCGTAAGAACCGGTACCTGTGTTTAGGGAACATCCCTAATATTGCCGCGAAGCCGGAATATACCACGATCGCATACAAACGATTCCATAGCCGCAGATTTCCGCGATGTGGAGGCGTTCAATGACCACTTTTCTGGTTTCTTCCCAATCCCAGCTCACTTCGTCCATCTCTAAAGCAAATGGCGGTGACACGATTGTCCTCGCCAGAGGCTTCAAGTCGGACATGATCGCCATAGACGGGTTCAACAAGTCTGGCGGCCTGACGATCACCTCACAGGATTCCGGCTCGCCGGCCAGCGTGACGTGCCTCAAGATCACCGGCAGTTCCGGCATCACCGTGCGCGATCTCGACGTGACGCAACGGCCCAATGCCAGCCAGACCGCTTCGGTGATCAACTCGAGCAATATCGTCCTCGACCGGGTCCACATCCATGGCGGCGAGGATCTGGCCAAGACCTCCTGGGGGTTGACCATCCGCTACAGCAGCAATGTCAGCGTCACCAACAGCGAGTTCGACCACCTGAAATGCGCGATACACTACCTGAAGAATGACAACGTCACGCTTCAGGGCAACACAGTTTCGAACATCGTCAATGACGGTTTCATCGGCACGACAACATCCAACCTGACGATCAAGGACAATTACTTCACCAACTTCCAGAACAGCGGCCCGGTCCACCCGGACTGCATCCAGCTTTACACGCGGCCCGGCGATGATCCGGCCCATGACATCCTGATCACCGGCAATGTCTACAATCGCGGCGACGGCACCCCGGTGCAGGGGATCTGGATCCGCAACGACTCCGGCCTGGCGCCGTTCGAGAGGGTCACGGTCACCAACAACACGATCGTCGGATCGGCCTATAATGGCATTGGCGTGACGGCTGTGGGTTCGCTGGTGATGTCCGGCAACCGGGTCCAGGGCTATGACGACCAGCCGGCCAAGATCTGGGTCGGGGACACGCGCGGCAGCGTGCTCGTGCAGGACAACGTCAGCACCTGGTACAACTATGACGGCAGCAATGGCACGTTCACCGGAAACTCCGTGACCAACACCATCCCGCTGCACGGCGCGCAGGCGGTCTCGGCGGCGATCGCGGCGCTCGCCGGCAGCGGCCTCGCCGGGGTATCTGCCGCTGCACAAAGCTATCTGGCCGGGACATCCAGCGTCATGGCGGCCAGCGACTGGAGCGGCAGCGTGAAGGCGTTCAGCCTGCCGGTGGTCGGTCACGTCCAGGATTTTCTCGATCATCCCGAGATACCCAGGCTCGGCGGCGCCCTCGTCATCGGCGACAATGTCCACACCATCGCCGAAGTGACCAGCCTCAGGGCCCTCGGTTCGTTCAAGCTGGCGGACGGTGCCAGCCTGACGGTCGAGGGGACGGTGCCTGAACTGCTCGGCAAGGCCGGGTACAGCGCGATCCACTACGCGCTGACGACCGGGATCGAGATCCAGGGGACGAACACCATCAACACCTCTCAGGCCGGGGTGATCGCCGGCTGGGACCATGTCTCGCTGGCCGGCGATGCCCGGATCGGCCTGACCGACTGGAGTTCCAACATCATCAGGACGATCGACACCCTCGAGGACCTGGTGTCGGACGGCGTGATTTCATCGATCTCGCTGCTCGACCGGGCTGCGGTGCTGAAGGTCAGCGACACGATCTACACCGGCTATGGCGATGTGTTCGATGCGATCGTCACCCCGGTGAAGGAGATTGTCACCGTCGCTGCCGGCCATTCGGCAACCGCGCGGGATGCCAGGGCAACTCTGGACGGGAGCGCCGGCAATTCCATCCTGGCGGCCTCGGACATGGGCAATGTCCTGATCGGCGGCGCTGGCGATACCCTGATCGGCGGGTTCGGCAAGGACACGTTCGTGCTGCATGGCCATTTCGGGGCGGAGACGATCGCCGGGCTCGACGCAACCGACGTGATCCAGTTCGACCGGGCTTCCGTCCCAGACTACCAGCACCTCCTGCCGAAGATGCATGAAGTCGGCAACGATGTCCTGATCGACCTGGGGGCGGGGGACATCCTCACGCTGGCCGGCACCAACCTGGCCGCCCTCAATTCGGCGAACTTCGGGTTCCTCTGAAATGTCCCGGGCAGCATGTGTTGCAGATTTGCTCCACCCGCCGGATTTCTTGAGGGCGATACCAATTCTGCTTGCGACCGGCAAAGTCGCCACATAGCCTTCCCGTCGAAAAGCCGGCTTGCCCGTTGCGGGTGCGCCTGGCTGATGAGCTTGCCCGAAACGGGTGGGGAGAGGAAAAGCAATAAAAGGCCTCGTGCGAGGGCGGCAACGCCCTCGCAATTTTTTTGCCCCGCCCAGCCTATCCGCGCCAGACTATCCGAGAGCGTCGGTCCATCCGGCGAGTTCTTTGCGCACCAGTGCCTCCAGCATGGCCATGCCGGGACCGCCTGCGTTCAGGCAATCGAGCGCGGCGAAGTCCACGCCGCCGGCGGCGAGGAACTGCTCGCGGCCGCGCAGGGCCAGTTCCTCGCGGGTTTCGAGGCAATCGGCGGAAAACCCGGGGGCGGCAACGGCCAGTCGCCGCACGCCATCCCGGGCAAGGCGCACCAGGGTCGCATCGGTCGCCGGCTCGAGCCATTTGGCGCGGCCGAACCGGCTCTGGAACCCAACTTCGATGCTGAGCGCGGGGAATTGCGCCGAGAGCGCATCGCCGAGCAGCCGCGCGGTCTTGCGGCACTGGCAGTGATAGGGATCGCCCAGGTGGAGCGTGCGCTCGGGCATGCCGTGGAAGCTGAGCAGCAGCACCTCCGGCGTGAAGGCGAGGCCCTGCAGTTGCCGGGCAATGTCGGCGCGCAGGGCTTCGATATGGTCGGCGGAATCGTAATAAGGGGGAAGCGTGCGCACGGCCGGTTGCCAGCGCATCCGGGCCAGCGCGGCGCCGAGCGCGTCGATCGCGGTCGCGGTGGTGGCGGCGGAATATTGCGGGTAAAGCGGGGCGAACAGGATGCGATCCGCGCCTGCCGCCTTCAGCCGCTCCAGTTCCGCCGCGATCGCCGGTTCGCCATAGCGCATCGCCCAGCCGACCCGGATCTGCCGGCCGAGGCGGGCCTGGAGCGCTTCGGCCTGGGCGCGGGTGATGGCGGCCAGTGGGGAGCCTTCCGGGATCCAGACCTGTGCATAGGCATGGGCCGAGCGGCGCGGGCGGGTGCGCAGGATCACGCCGTGGAGGATCGGCAGCCACACCGCACGCGGAATTTCGACGACGCGCGGGTCGCTGAGGAATTCGGCCAGATAGCGCCGCACCGCCGCAGGGGTCGGCGCCGACGGCGTGCCCAGGTTGACCAGCAGGACGCCTACGCCGCCAGTGGCGATGGCAGGATGGTGGGCGGGGCGGGGATCGCTGGTCATGTCAGTCTTCCGAAACGAGCGGCAGGCGGCGGAAGCGCAGGCCCGTGGCCGAGGCAAGCGCGTTGGCGATGACCGGCGCGGCAATTGCCGTGCCGAGTTCGCCTGGGTCGAACGCCGGGGCTTCGCTGGCGATCAGCTCGACCTCGATCTGCGGGCAATCGGCGAGCAGCGGCAGCGCGAGGCTGGCGAGATTGCCGGCGACCGGCAGGCCGCGCGCATAAGGCAGGCTGGCGCCGAGCGCGAGGCCGACGCCGTAGACCAGCCCGCCCTCGATCTGCTGGCGGGCGATATCGACGTTGACGATGCGGCCGATGTCGGCGACCGCGCTGATCCGGTCCACCCTCACCCCGCTTTCGTCGCGCCGGGCGATGGCGACGGCGGCGATGCAGCCGCCGGCTTCGACCGGGCCGATGCGGTGGCAGGCCACGCCTTGGCCCGAGCCGTCATAGCCGCCGTTCCACCCGGCCAGCGCCGAGACCCGCTGCAGGCACTGGACCAGGCGCGGGTCGTGGCCGAGCATGGCCACGCGGTAGGACAGCGGCTCGCGGCGGAGGCGGGCGGCGAGTTCGTCGAGCGCGGTCTCGGTGAAGAAGGCGGTATAGCCGTGGGCATTGGCCCGCACCCGGCCGCTCGGCAGGCCGACCGCCACCGGCACGTGGGCGATGTGCACGTTGGGGATGGCATAGGGCGGCACGGCACCGGCCAGGGCAAGCGGATCGGCATCGCGTCCGGCCTGGCTTGCAGCTTGCGCCGGCGCAACCTGCCCGAACAGGCGGGCGCCGAATTCCCGGGCGCTGGCCGGCAGCGCGGCGCGCAGCTTCCAGGCGGCGACCATCCCGGCGCTGTCGGTGCGGACCGAGAGTTCCGCCACGACCGGCGGGCGCGGGCGGGTAGCGATCATCTCCTGCCAGCGCGACCACATCAGCTGCACCGGCTTGCCGACCTCGCGCGCGATCCGCGCCGCCTGCACCGCATGGTCGGCTTCCAGCCGGGCATCGAAGCTGCCGCCGGCCGGCATGGGATAGAGCACGATATCGCGGACGGCGATGCCCATCGCACCGGCCACCGCGCGCCGTGCCTGTTCGGGCGCCTGGGCCGCCAGCCAGAGTTCCAGCCGCCCGTCGCGCCAGCGGGCGGTGGCGGCGGCGGTTTCCAGTCCGGCGGGGAGCGCGGGGGCGACATCGTAGCGCAGCTTCAGCGTCGGGTGAGCGCCGATCGCGCCATCGGCATCGCCGGTTTCGGCGATGGCATGGCTTGTGCCCTGGCGCAGCGCCTTGTCCAGCGCGGCCTCGATCTTCAGGCTGTCGATCCGGTCGTGTCCAGCAAAGCGCGGCGCCACCAGCGCCAGTGCGCGCTCTGCCGCCCACCAGTCGCTTGCCACCGCCGCCAGCCAGTCCGGCCCTTCGACCAGCCGCAGGAAGCCCGGAACGCCGCGCGCCGCCGCCGCATCGTGGTGGCCGAGCTGGGCCTCCGCGCCGAGGGGGGCGTGGCGAATGGCGGCATGGACCATGTCGGGGAGGCGGACGTCGGCGGCGAAGACGGCGTTGCCGGTGACCTTGCCCGGCAGGTCGAGCCGGGGATAGCGTAGCGGCGCGCCGGGCGGCTGGGCGGCCGGGCTTTCCGCCGGCAGCGCCGGCAGCAGCGGCGGCGGGTTCGGCGGGCGCAGCGCGGCGGCGCTTTCCGCCAGTTCGGCGAACCTTGCCCGGTGCTTGCCGTGGCGCACCTCGCCGGCGGTGACCTCGCATTCCTCCATGGCCACGTCCCAGCGTCTGGCCGCCGCCATCGCCAGCAGCCCCCGCGCGGTGGCGGCGGCTTCGCGGACGGGCTGTTCGTAGGCGGCGAGCGCGGTGCCGTCGGCGGTGGCGGTAAAACGGTGGCGTTCGGCCCAGCGACGGGGCAGCCAACCATCCGCGTCGGCCGCCAGCCCGGCGAAGGCGGGCATCCACAGTTCGGCCCATTGCGCCGCCAGCGCCGCGTTCGGCCAGACTTCGGCCGGCGGTGCGGGTTGCAGGGCGACATGGCGCCAGTCCGCGCCGAGTTCCATGGCGGCCACTTGCGCAAGGACGGTGCCCACGCCCTGGCCCATTTCCAGCTGGGGAACGGCAACCATCACCGTGCCGTCGCCGGCGATGCGCAGCCACGGGCCGAAGCCGCTCTCGCCCTCCGTCGCCGGCAGCGGATCGGGATAGCGGCGGGGCAGCAATTGCCAGGCGACCAGCAGCCCCCCGCCGACGGCGGCGCCGGCCAGGAGGCGGCGGCGATCGAGCTGCATCCGCCCCCTGCCCTAGCCCGCGTCGAGCCAGGCGGCGACGCGCCGCGCGATCGCGGCGAAGGCGTCGGCCTGCGGGCCTTCGCCGGCCGCCGGCGGCTGGCCGGCGTCGCTGCGGGTGCGGATGGCGAGGTCCAGCGGAACGCGGCCGAGGAAGGCATGGCCCTGGGTTGTCGCCACGGCTTCGGCCCCCCCGCAGCCGAACGGGTCGGAGACGCCGCCACAATGCGGGCAGACATACCCCGCCATGTTTTCGACGAGGCCGATGATCGGCACTTCCGCCGATTCGAACAGGTGGATCGCCCGCGTCGCGTCGATCAGCGCCAGGTCCTGCGGGGTCGAGACGATCACCGCGCCGGCGGGCTTGTGCTTCTGGATCATCGTCAGCTGCACGTCGCCGGTGCCCGGCGGCAGGTCGACCACCAGGATCTCGGCATCGCCCCATTCGGCCTCGATCAGCTGGCCGAGCGCGCCCGAGGCCATCGGCCCGCGCCAGGCGATGGCCCGGCCCGGCTCGATCAGGTGACCCATCGACAGCACTGGCACGCCCCAGGGGCTGGGAACCGGGAACAGCTTCTTGTCATAGGCCTCCGGCCGCTGCCCTTCGTTGGCCATCAGGCGCGGCTGCGAGGGACCATAGATATCGGCATCGACCAGCCCGACCTTGCGCCCCATCCGGTGCAGTGCGACGGCGAGATTGGCCGAGAGGGTGGACTTGCCGACCCCGCCCTTGCCCGAGCCGACGGCGACGATGCGCGGCCCCTTGGGCGCGGCGGCGGCGGCGCCGCGATCGGCCATGACCGCGACGCGCACCTCGGCGAGCCCCTCCGCGCCGGCGAACGCCTTGCGCGCGGCGGTTTCCAGCGCCGCCGCATCGGCGCCGCTGCCATCGAGCACGAGGGTGGCGACACCGCCGGCCAGCCGCAGCGAGGAGACCCGCGCGGCCAGCTCCGCCGGGAGCATGGCCCGCAACCGCTCGCCGTCATCCTGACCTGCCACCGTATCGTTCTCCACGCCGAATTTCCGTCTGCGGCCGGGCTGTAGAACATGGGGTGGCGCTATGGAAGGAAGCAAACTTCCTTGTGCTGCGGACCGCGCCTGCACGGCAAAATGGCCCGCCCCCTGTTTTTAGCGCGGGCGGGTGCCTATAGAGCCTGCATGAGCAAACCACCCAAGGACGACCAGGGCGAGGCCGGGCCGGAACAGCCGGACGGCGAGACCACCGGAACGACGCCACCCGCAACGCCTCCTGCGGGCGGCGGCCCGAGAAACCCATGGCACCCGCAAGGGACGGAGCCGCCGCGACGGTCGGCCGGGATCGAGGACATCTTCCGCACCGGCGGCAAGGGCGGGGCAGGCAACGGCGCCGGGAAGGGCGGCGGGATCAGGAGTGGAGGGCTGGGCGGCATTCCCGGCCTGCCGTTCGGCGACGGCCGCGCGCTGCTGCCGCGCGCCATCGTCCTGCTGGTCGTGCTGTGGTTCGGCTCGACGATGGTCCACCAGCTCAATTCGACCCAGCAGGGCATCGTCACCACCTTCGGCAAGTACAGCCACACCATCGATGCCGGCCTCAGCCTGACCGCGCCCTGGCCGATCCAGCGGGTCGCCGTCACCGATGTCACCTCGATCCGCCGCGATTCGATTCCCGACAGCGACGGCGAGAAGCTGATGCTGACCAGCGACCAGAACCTGGTCGACCTGTCCTATCTCGTCCGCTGGAACGTCAGGGACCTGAGGAACTACGCGTTCCAGCTCAAGGACCCGGACGCGACGGTGCGCGAGGTGGCGGAAGCGGCGATGCGCGCCTCGGTCGCCGAAGTGCCGCTAGGCGAGGTCATGGGCGGGTCCGGCCGGGCGGTGATCGAGCAATCGGTGCGCGTGCGGATGCAGGCGGTCCTCGATGCCTATCGCGCCGGCGTGCTGGTGCAGGGGGTGGAAATCAAGAAGGCCGACCCGCCGGCCAAGGTCAATGCGGCCTACCAGCAGGTCAGCGCCGCCCAGCAGGAAGCACGGCGCGACCAGTCCAACGCCGAGGCCTATGCCGGGCAGGTCATCGCCCGCGCCCAGGGCGAGGCTGCGGCATTCGACAAGGTCTACGCGCAATACAAGCTGGCGCCGGAAGTGACCCGGCGCCGGATGTATTACGAGACGATGGAAAAGGTGCTGGCCAACAACGACAAGGTCGTAGTCGAAGGCAGTACCACCAGCTACCTGCCGCTGCCCGAGTTGCGCCGTCGCGCCCAGGCGGCCGCCGGGACCGGCGAAGGAGGCCAGCCATGATCGCATGGGCAGAACAGGTCTGGCACCAGCACAAGGTGTCGGTCATCGCGGTGGCGGTGGCGGTGCTGGCAGTGCTCTCCAGCATCATCGTCGTGCCGGAAACCCAGCAGGCGGTGGTCATGCGCTTCGGCGACCCGGTGCGGGTGATCAACCGCTTCCAGCCGCGCACGCCCTATGGCGAGACCGGCGCTGGCCTCTCCTGGCATATCCCGCTGCTGGAGCGCGTGGTGCGGGTCGATCGCCGCGTGCTGGCGGTGGAGATGACCCCGCCGCAGCAGGTGCTTTCCAGCGACCAGCAGCGGCTCGACGTCGATGCCTATGCCCGCTTCCGCATCATCGATCCCGTCCGCATGGTCCGCACCGCCGGGACGACGGACCGGTTCGCCGAACAGCTCCAGCCGATCCTGACCTCGGTGCTGCGGCAGGAACTGGGGCGTCACAGCTTCCAGTCGCTGCTGACGCCGGAGCGCGGCCGGGTGATGATCGCCATCCGCGACGGGCTGGATCGCCAGGCGCGCGGCTATGGCGCGCAGGTGATCGACGTGCGGGTCAAGCGGGCCGACCTGCCGGATGGCACGCCGCTCGAAAGCGCCTTCGTCCGGATGCAGGCGGCCCGCCAGCAGGAAGCCACCGAAATCCGGGCGCAGGGCCAGAAGAACGCCCAGATCATCGGCGCCGAGGCCGAGGCCCGGGCGGCGCAGATCTATGCCCAGGCATTCGGCAAGGACCCCGGGTTCTATGATTTCTACCGGGCGATGAAGAGCTACGAGGCGACCTTCAACAACCCCAACGGCAGGGGCGGCAGTACCATCGTGCTTTCCCCCAACGACGAATACCTGCGCCAGTTCATCGGCAAGGGCAGGCCTTGAGGCAGGCGGGCCGGGACACCCTTGAAATGTCCCGGCCGGACGCCACTATAAATGCTGCGTTCAGGGCGGAAATCGTCAATGACCGCGAGGGTTGGGTGGGGTTTCGGCCAGGCGGCTGTCATCGGCCACCGGACCCTGGAACCGGATAGCTGAAGGACGAACGACCCGTGCGATATGCTTATGGCCTGACTTCGGCGCTGCTGATCGGCGGCGCGGCGCTTTCGCTGGCGACCGGCTTTCCCGCCGGCGCCCAGGTGGCGCAGAACGACGAACAGAAGATCCAGGCGATCACCCCGCGCGTCGGGGCGCCATCGAGTTTCGCCGAGCTGACCCAGCAGTTGCAGCCGGCCGTGGTCAACATCTCGACCCGGCAGAAGGTGCGGGTGGAAAGCCAGAACCCGTTCGCCGGCACGCCGTTCGGTGACCTGTTCGGCGGCGGGCAGGACACCGGCCCGCAGACCCGCGAGGCGCAGTCGCTCGGCTCGGGCTTCATCGTCTCGGCCGACGGCTATGTCGTCACCAACAGCCACGTCGTCACCGCCGAGGGCAAGGGGGAGGTCGAATCGATCTCGGTCACCCTGCCCAATGGCGACGACTACCCGGCCAAGCTGGTCGGCCGCGATGCCGCCTCGGACCTCGCGGTGCTCAAGATCACCACGCCCAAGCCGTTGCCGTTCGTCAAGTTCGGGGACAGCCGCAATGCCCGCGTCGGCGATTGGGTGATCGCCATCGGCAACCCGTTCGGGCTGGGCGGCACCGTCACCGCCGGGATCATCTCGGCGGTCTATCGCAACACCGGCACCGGCTCCGCCTATGACCGCTACCTGCAGACCGACGCGGCGATCAACCGGGGCAATTCCGGCGGCCCGATGTTCGACATGAAGGGCCAGGTGATCGGCATCAACAACGCCATCTTCTCACCCAACGGCGGCTCTATCGGCATCGGCTTTGCCATTCCGGCGGATATTGCCGCGCCGATCGTCGAACGGCTGATGAAGGGCCAGGCGATCGAGCGTGGCTATCTCGGCATCCGCATCCAGGCTCTCTCGGACGACCTCGCCGATTCGCTGGGCATTCCGCACAACCATGGCGAGTTCGTCCAGGCAGTCGAGCCGGGCAAGGCCGCGGCGCTGGCCGGCATCCAGGCGGGCGATGTCGTGCTCAAGGTCAACGGCAAGGACGTCACCCCGGGCCAGTCGCTCTCCTTCCTCGTCGCCAACACCGCGCCGGGCAGCCGCATCCCGATCGAGCTGATCCGCAACGGCCAGCGCATGACCGTCACCGCCACGGTCGCCAAGCGGCCCAGCGAAGAGGAACTGGCCAAGTCCCAGACCTTCGGCGGCAGCGGCGATTCGGACAACCCGTTCGGCCAGCGCGGCGGCGAGGTCACCGGCGCGATCGAGAAATCGCTCGGCCTCTCGGTCATACCGCTCAGCCCGCAGATCGCCGGCCAGCTCGGCGTCTCGCCGGCGACCCGGGGCGTCGTGGTCAACGCGGTGGACGATTCGTCGGACGCCGGCGCCAAGGGGCTGCAGCGCGGCGACATCGTGCTCTCGGCCAATTATCGCGCCGTGACGAGCCCGGCCGAATTGGACGCCGCCGTGCGCGCGGCCAAGGCCTCGAACCGTGCAGCGCTGCTGCTGCAGGTCCAGCGACGGGGCCAGCCGGCGACGTATGTCCCGGTCCGCTTGCGCTGATCGCGGCAGGCGGAGCCGGGGGCGTTGATCCCCGGCCGCCGGGCCGGCGCGCATGACCGGACGAAAAGGCTGGCTATCCCGGTTGCAAAAATGTCTGCTGCGTGAAAGTCTCGACCTTTGGAGAGAATTCTCTATTCCATCAGTAGAGATCGCCTGCGGCGCCTGCCGCAAGCGCGGAGGACTCGACCATGAAGGCTGACAGCATCCTCGCCACGATCGGTGGCACCCCGCATATCCGGCTTTCGCGGCTGTTTCCGGACCATGAGGTCTGGGTCAAGGCCGAGCGGGCCAATCCCGGCGGCTCGATCAAGGACCGCATTGCGCTGGCGATGATCGAGGCGGCGGAGGCGGAAGGCACGCTCAAACCCGGCGGCACGATCATCGAGCCGACCAGCGGCAACACCGGCATCGGCCTGGCGCTGGTGGCGGCGGTCAAAGGCTATCAACTGGTGCTGGTCATGCCGGAGAGCATGAGCCTCGAGCGCCGTCGCCTGATGCTGGCCTATGGCGCCACGTTCGACCTCACACCGCGCGAAAAGGGAATGAAGGGCGCCATCGAGCGCGCCCATGAACTCGCCGCGCAGACGCCGGGGGCCTGGATTCCCCAGCAGTTCGACAATCCGGCCAACATCGCGGTGCACGTCCGCACCACGGCGCAGGAAGTGCTGGCCGATTTCGCGGAAACGCCGGTCGATGTCGTCATCACCGGGGTCGGCACCGGCGGCCATCTGACCGCGCTGGCCGAGACCCTGAAGCCGGTCTGGCCCGGCCTGAAAGCATATGCGGTCGAGCCGACGCTTTCGCCCGTCATCTCCGGCGGCCAGCCCGGCCCGCACCCGATTCAGGGCATCGGCGCCGGCTTCGTCCCCACCAACCTGCACACCCGTTCGATCGACGGCGTGATCCAGGTCGATCCCGCCGACGCCAAGGAATGGGCTCGCAAGTCGGCGCGGGTCGAAGGATTGCTGGTCGGCATCTCGTCGGGCGCCACCCTTGCGGCCATTGCCCAGAAGCTGCCCGAACTGGCCCCCGGCAGTCGCGTCCTCGGGTTCAACTACGACACTGGCGAGCGCTATCTCTCGGTCGCGGATTTCCTGCCTGAAACATGAAGACCGCGCTGATCATCCGCCACGTGCCGGTCGAAGGGGTCGCGGGTTTCCGCGAGCCGATCGAGGCTGCCGGCTACGAGGTGGATCGCATCGACGTGGACGATCCGGCCTTTGGCAGCGTGGACTTGCGCGAGCCCGACCTGCTCATCATGATGGGCGGACCGATGGGGGTCTATGAGCAGGACGTTCACCCCTGGATATCGTGCCAGCTGCGCCGCCTGGCGCAGCGGCTGGAGGCTGACAGGCCGACACTCGGGGTCTGCCTCGGCGCCCAGATGATCGCCGCGGCGCTCGGCGCGGAGGTTCATCCGGGCCACGCCAAGGAGGTCGGCTTTCACCCTGTCACCGTGCATGAGCCGGCGCGGTCCGGCCCGCTGCGGCATATCGTCGATGTCCCGATGCTGCACTGGCATGGCGACACTTTCACCCTGCCCGACGGGGTCGAGCTGCTGGCGTCCAGCCATGTCTACCCGCACCAGGCATTCTCGCGCGGGCCGAATGTGCTTGCCCTGCAGTTTCACGCCGAAATGGGCATGGACCCGCGCTTCGACCTCTGGGTGGAGCGCTGGCCCGAAGCAATCGTCGCCGCCGGCGGCTGCCCGATGGCAATTCGCGACACCCACGCCGAACTCGGCCCGCGCGCCGTCGACGCCGGCCGCGCGATGATGCGGGAATGGCTGGCCGGCCTGGAGTGACCGGCGCCGACGATTGCCCGGGCCTGGGCGGCAAAAGCATTTGCCTCACCCCGCTTGCCTCTGTAAGTGACCGCCTGCCTTGACGGCACGCCGCTTTAGCTCAGTCGGTAGAGCACATCATTCGTAATGATGGGGTCAGGTGTTCGAATCACCTAAGCGGCACCATTTTCCTGCAAGATTGCTCAAGACCGGGCTGACAGGCGTCAGATCCGCTCCGCCTCGGCCACCGCCTCGCTTGCGCGAAGGGAGGATACGATCCTCGTCAGGTGGGCGAGATCGTCCACTTCCAGGTCGACCTCGTACGTGCCGAACAGGTCGTCGCGCTGGGACATGTGGAGTTGGACGATGTTGGCCGAATTGCGGGCGAAAATGCCAGTGACTTCGGCCAGCGTGCCGGGCCGGTTGTAGAGCACGCAGCGGACGCGGCCGATGGCGCCGGTGGTGCGTTCGCCCCATGACAGGTCGAGCCAGTCGGCATCGACGCCGTCGGCCAGGCTGAGGCAGTCGATGGCGTGGACTTCGACGCCCTGGCCGGGGCGGCGGATGCCGACGATGCGATCGCCCGGCACGGGATGGCAGCAATCGGCCATCTGGAAGGCGACGCCGGGCGTCAGGCCGCGGATCGAGATGGCGCGCTCCTGCTTGGGCCATTGTTCTGGTTCGGCGAGGCCCTTGGCGCTGCCGGGAACCAGGGCCTCCATGACCTGGCGATCGTCCAGCTTGGCGGTGCCGATCGCGACGAGCAGGTCTTCCGGCGCTTTCAGGCCGAGGCGGCGGGTGGCGTCGGCAATGGCTTTCCTGCCGATCTTGCCGGGGAGGCGGCCGATGATCTCGTCGAGCAGCTTCTGGCCGATGGCGGCGATTTCGGCGCGTTCCTTGGCGCGGACGGCGCGGCGGATGGCGGCGCGGGCCTTGCCGGTGACGACAAAGCCGAGCCAGGAGAGTTGCGGCTCGCTGGTGCGGCTCTTGATGATTTCGACGACGTCGCCGTTTTGCAACGGCGTGCGCAGCGGCATGTGCCGGCCGTTGATCTTGGCGCCGACGGCCATCGAGCCGAGATCGGAGTGGATGGCGTAGGCGAAATCAACCGGCGTGGAGCCTTTGGGCAGCTGGAACAGGGCGCCTTTCGGGGTGAAGGCGAAGATGCGGTCCTGGTAGATGGCCAGCTTGGTGTGTTCGAGCAGTTCCTCCGCGTCGTGGCTGGCATCGACGATCTCGATCAGGTCGCGCAGCCAGGCGACCTGCTGGTCGGGCTGGACGCCGTTTGATTCGGGGCGGAAGCCGCCCTGCTTGTAGGCCCAGTGAGCAGCGAGGCCGAATTCATTGGTGCGGTGCATGTCCCGCGTGCGGATCTGCACTTCCATGCGCATCGAGTTTTCGTAGATCAGCGCGGTATGGAGCGACTTGTAGCCGTTGGACTTCGGAGTCGAGATGTAGTCCTTGAAGCGGCCGGGGATGACATGCCACTGCTGGTGGAGGATGCCGAGCGCGCGGTAGCAATCCTCCACCGAGTCGGTGAGGACGCGGAAGGCCATGATGTCGGTGATCTGCTCGAAGCTGACATGGCGTTCCGCCATCTTGCGCCAGATCGAGTAGGGGTGCTTCTCGCGGCCGGTGACCTCGACCTTGAGGCCGGCCTCAGCGAGCACCTGCTTGATGCCGAGGGCAATCTGATCGACCTGGCCGCCGCCCTGGCTGCGGATCTGGGCGAGGCGCCCGGTGATGGTGGCGTAGGCTTCCGGCTCGAGCTGCTCGAAGGCGAGCAGCTGCATCTCGCGCATGTATTCGTACATGCCGACGCGCTCGGCCAGCGGCGCGTAGATATCCATGGTTTCGCGGGCGATGCGGCGGCGCTTTTCCTCGCTGCGGATGAAGTGCAGCGTGCGCATGTTGTGCAGGCGATCGGCCAGCTTGACGAGCAGGACGCGAAGATCCTCGCTCATGGCGAGCAGGAACTTGCGCAGGTTTTCGGCAGCGCGTTCGCTCTCGGTCAGGGTCTCGATCTTGGAGAGCTTGGTGACGCCATCGACAAGGCGGGCGACAGCCGGGCCGAACAGGCGTTCGATCTCCTCGGTCGTGGCGAGCGTGTCCTCCACCGTGTCGTGAAGCAGCGCGGTGATGATGGTTTCCTGGTCGAGCCGAAGCTCGGTCATCAGGCCGGCGACTTCGACCGGGTGGGAGAAGTACGGATCGCCCGAGGCGCGCTTCTGCGAGCCGTGTTTCTGGACGGTGTAGACATAGGCGCGGTTGAGGAGGGCCTCGTCCGCGTCGGGTGCGTATTCCTTGACGCGTTCGACGAGTTCGTACTGGCGGAGCATTGCCCCCTAGATGGGGGAGACGGGCCGCCAAGGGCAAGTCAAAAGGGTCAGGTTTTCTTGAACACGCCGCAGGCGATGCGGGCGCCGCTCGCGCCGGCGGGATCGGTGCGGTAGTCGTCCGGGCCGGCGTGGAGGACCAGCGCAGTGCCATTCTGGTCGATCACCGCGGCGAGCAGGGCGCCGGCGGTCATCGGCAGTTCGATGGATTCGTGGACGCGGCCGGCGGCGTCGGCAGTGACGTTCGGCAGATCGCCGAGGTGGCTGCCCATGGGATTGAGCGTGCCGTGCTGATGGTTGGCGGGGTTGAGGTGGGGGCCGGCATCGGCAAAGGCGGCTCCAGAGCAGGCGCCGACGCTGTGGAAGTGTATACCGTGGACGCCGGGGGATATGCCCTTGAGATCGACCTCGAGCCGGGGGTGATCCTTGCCGCCGATGATGCGGGCAGTGCCTAGGGGCGCGCCGGTGGGGTCGGCGACCTGGGCCGTCGCGAGGGTGCGGGGGGCCTCGGCGCGATCGGCCGGATTGGCGGCATGGGCCGAGGTGGCGATCATGGCCAGAGCGGCAAAATAGAAGGTTTGGCGCATGTGGTAACTCCCCGCCGTGGTCTTATGCGGCAATGCTTTGCAACCCGAAACGTTCCGGCAGCAGAGGGGAACATCTCTTCGTGATCTCCCGGGTCAATTCCACACCGCCTCGGGGGGCAGGCTCATCAGGATGGCGTCGATGTTGCCGCCGGTCTTGAGGCCGAACAGGGTGCCGCGATCGTAGACCAGGTTGAATTCGGCGTAGCGGCCGCGCCATTCGAGTTGGGTGGCTTTGTCAGCCGGCGTGAACTCCATCCCCATGCGGCGGCGGACGAGGCGGGGGAAGACGGCGAGGAAGGCTTCGCCGATGGCGCGGGTGAAGGCGAAATTGGCTTCCCACTGGGAAACATCCGCGCATTCGAGGTGATCGTAGAACACGCCGCCGACGCCGCGGTGGACCTTGCGGTGGGGGATGTAGAAGTAGTCGTCGGCCCAGGCCTTGAACCGCTCATGGTAGTCCGGGCCATGGGCGTCGCAGGCGGCCTTGAGGGTGGCGTGGAATTCCTGCGTATCCTCGTCGTAGGGGAGCGGCGGATTGAGGTCGGCGCCGCCGCCGAACCAGGCCTTGGTGGTGGTGAGGAAGCGGGTGTTCATGTGAACGGCCGGCACATGCGGGTTGGCCATGTGGGCGACGAGGCTGATGCCGGTGGCGGAGAAGGCGTTCTGTTCGGCACTGGCGCCGTTGACGGTGGCAGCGAAATCGGGGGCGAAGGACCCACGGACAGTGGAGATGTTGACGCCGACCTTTTCGAAGACCCTGCCCTTCATCAGGCCCTGAGTGCCGCCTCCGGTGTCGCCGGATTCGCCGGCCACGGGGGTGCGTTGCCAGGGAGTGTACCGAAACCTGGCGTCCGAGCCTGCTTCGCGTTCGATGGCCTCGAATTCGGCGCAGATCAGGTTGCGCAGGGTGGTGAACCATTCGCTGGCGCGGGTGGTCATGGGGGTCCAGTCGGTCATCTGCGCGGGTTCCTGAGGCGTTGGTCGCAAGGGCGCTTGCCAAAGCCGGGGGGTGGCGGCAAGGGAAAGGGCATGGTTCCCGTTTCGTTCGATGGTCTGGAATTTGCGTTTGCCGGCGAGGCGATGGCGCTGGTCGGCGGGCGGGCGCTGTGGTGGGAGCGCGAGCGGGCGCTGGTGGTGGCGGACCTGCACCTGGAGAAGGCGAGCGCCTTTGCCATGCGCGGGCAGATGCTGCCGCCGTACGACAGCCGGGCAACCTTGGAACGGCTGGCCGATGCCCTGCGGCTGACCGGCGCACGTCGGGTGTACTGTCTGGGGGACAATTTTCACGATGCGAACGGGCGAGAGCGGCTGGAAGGCCACGCGGCCGGGATGCTTGCGGCACTGGTGCGGGCGACCGACTGGATCTGGGTGACGGGCAACCACGACCGTGGGCCGACGCTCGGCGTGGGCGGGACGGCTTGCGACGAGCTGGAGGTTTCCGGCGTGATGTTGCGGCACCAGGCCGCAGCGGGCGGGGAGCAGCCGGAGCTTTCCGGGCACTTTCATCCGAAGCTGCGCGTGGGCGTGCGCGGCAGGAGGATTGCCCGGCCCTGCCTCGTCGCCAGCGAGCGGCGGATGATCCTGCCGGCGTTCGGCGCGCTGACCGGGGGGATGGATGTGACCGACCCGGCGATCCGGGAGGCGATGATGCCGGCGGATGCGGTCGATGCGCTGGTCGCGGCGGGGGAACGGGTGGTGCGCCTCCCGGTTTGGAGAAGCGAGGCGGCCTGATAACCTTGACGCAACGTCATACGTCTATTTTGCGCCTTTGCGATTGTGGCGATTCGGATTAAGGACGCGCGCGAGTGACCATTTCAGGAGAACACCTATAGCTCCCCCTCCCCGGCGCATGATGGCGCCCCCTGTGAAGAGCGGCCCGCGCTACAACGAGATGATCAACGTGCCCCGCGTCCGCGTGATCGACGACGAGGGCGAGAACCTCGGCGTGATGTACACCCGCGAGGCGATCGAGAAGGCGGCCGAAGTCGGCCTGGACCTGGTCGAGGTTTCGCCCAACGCCGATCCGCCGGTCTGCAAGTTCCTCGATGTCGGCAAGTTCCGCTACGAGGCGCAGAAGAAGGCCAACATGGCCCGCAAGTCGCAGAAGACGCAGGAGATCAAGGAGATCAAGATGCGTCCCAACATCGACGATCACGACTATGACGTGAAGATGCGGGCGATGCACAAGTTCATCGGCGAGGGTGACAAGGTGAAGGTGACCCTGCGCTTCCGCGGGCGCGAACTTTCGCACCAGCAACTGGGCATGAACCTGTTGAAGCGGGTGCAGGAAGACATCGCCGAAGTGGCAAAGATCGAAGCCTGGCCGCGCATGGAAGGCCGGCAGATGCTGATGGTGGTCTCGCCCAAGTAGGCACGACCCTGCCGGCTGCCTTGTCGGACAAGAAGGACGGCCCTTCGACAGGCTCAGGGTGAGCGGGTCGGAGGGTTTTTCTTGTACTGCTCAGGCGGCGCCGTTCCATTGCCGGCGCTCTTCGGCGGCGCGCAGCACTTCGTAGGCCAGTTGCAGCGCCTGGAAAGCCCTGGCGGCATCGGCGTCGTTCGGCTTGACGTCGGGGTGGACTTCCTTGGCCTTGCTCCGCCAGGCCTTGCGGATCGCGTCGAAATCCGCGTCCGGCGCAAGCTCCAGCACTTCGAGCGCGCGCAGTTCGTCGCGGCTGCGGCTGCCGTCGCCCGAGCCGGCCCAGCCGTAATAGGCCGATTCGCGGTAGCCGGCGCTGGTTTGCTGCTCCGAACGTTCGCGTTCGGCCGCTTCCTCGGCCGTCAGCCCGGCGAAGTAGTCCCAACCGGCATTGTATTCCGCCGCATGGGCCTGGCAGAATTGCCACCTTTCCGGGCTGTTGGGCGACTTCGGCGCCGGGCAGGTCGCGGGCTCCGAGCAGCCGACCCGGTCGCACAGACGCACCTGCGCCGCCTCGCGCGAGCTGCCGTAGCCGCGCCAGCGGGGGAAGCCCCAGTCGTTCGATCTGCGTGCGCGGCTCATCCGGTCCAGGATAGGCGGTGGAGTGGGGGAAGAAAAGACAAAGTGAAATGCCGGGAATTTACCATCCCCGGACCCCGGTGGCTTTTACGGTGCGCACCAACTCGGCGCCGCACACCTTCGCGAAGCGCATAGCAGCCTGCGGCGCTCGAAGTCGGAATTGATCGAAAAAGGCCTGCACAACGAAAAGCATCACCGGGGCCCGGGGATGGTAAATCCCCGGCCTTCCCTTTTCTTGTCAGTCAATTGTCACCGTAACCGCCCGGCGGTTCTTCGCCCAGGACTCCTCGTCCGAACCGAGCGCGACCGGGCGTTCCTTGCCATAGGACACCGTATTCAGACGTGAACCATCGACACCAAGGCTGACGAGGTAGTCGCGGGCGGCGACGGCGCGGCGCTGGCCGAGCGCGATGTTGTATTCCCGCGTGCCGCGTTCGTCGCAGTGGCCTTCGATGGTGGCGCGCTTGCCGGGGTAGCGGGCGAGCCACTGGGCCTGGGTGCGCAGTGCGGCGGCGTCGGCTTCGTCCACGTTGAACTTGTCGGTGTCGAAGTAGATCGTGTCCCGCCCGGCCATGGCGGAGACGAAATCGGCCTGGCTGCCCGGCGCGGGGCCTTGCAGGGTGGGCTGCTGCGGCGCGCTGGAGCTGACCGCCGGGCCGGGTTCGGGCGGGAGTTCCTTGGGCGCGGGGGTGGAACACGCGGCAAGCGCGCCGACGAGAGCGATGGCGGCAACGGCGGGGAGCCGGGAATAACGTGGCATCATCGCATTCTCCTGTGTCTGGCGGGAATCGGCAATTACGTAGTGTATCATAATGCACGCGGACAGTGACGGCGTTTTGTTAAACCCCACCGCCCTCCGCTTCATTGTTGTCGTGCGATTAATCGACAAAACCGGTGCCCACGTTTTGTCATCGCACTCAAGGGAGAACAGGTCCCCAGGCCGGGTCGGATGCATCGACCGGCGTCGGCAGGCGGCGCTCGTTGCGGCCGGTCAGATCGACCTGCCAAAGGCTGGTCTTGCCGCTGTTCGCAGCGGTGCGGAAGAACTGGATGATGCGACCATTGGGCGACCAGGTCGGCGCCTCGTCCTGCCAGGAATTGGTCAGGTGGCGCAGGCCGGAGCCGTCGGGCGTCATCACCGCGATGCGCAGGTCGCCGGCGATGTGGGTGAAGGCGATCAGGTCGCCGCGCGGCGACCATTCCGGCGTCGCGGCGCGGCCGCCGAAGAAGCTGATGCGGCGCTGGTTGCTGCCATCGGCATTCATCACGTAGACCTGCTGGCTGCCGGAGCGGTCGCTCTCGAAGACGACTTTCGTGCCATCGGGCGAAAAGGAGCCGCCGACGTTGATGCCCGGCGTCTGGGTCAGCTGCTGGCTCTGGCCGCCGGTGGCGGGAATGCGGTAGATCTGGGTGTTGCCGCCGGTGGACATCGAATAGAGGATCCACTTGCCATCGGGCGACCAGCGCGGCGCCAGCGTCGGGTTGCGGTTTTCGACGACCAGGCGCTGGGTGTTGCGCGTGACATCGTAGATGAAGATGCGCGGATAGCCGTTGAGGTAGGACAGGTAGACGATCTGGCGATAATCCGGCGAGTAGCGCGGGGTCAGCGCCATGGCCTGGCCGGTGGTGATGAAGCGGTGGTTGGCGCCGTCCGAATCCATGATCGCCAGGCGCTTCATCCGCCGGTCCTTGGGGCCGGTTTCGGCGATATAGGCGATGCGGCTGTCGAAGAACGGGCTTTCGCCGGAGAGGCGCGAGTAGATCTTGTCGGCGCATTTGTGCGCGGCACGGCGCCAGTCTCCCGGCGCGAACGACCAGGTGGCGGCGACCAGCTGCTGCTTCAGGCCGACGTCGTAGAGCCGGCAATCGACCTCGAGCTGGCCGGTCATGTCGGCGCTGACCGAACCGTGGACCAGCATCTCCGCCCCCCGGCCGGACCAGGCCGGGAAATCGGGCGAAGGAACCTGGGCGAACGGAACGGCAGGGAGCGCGGAGGGGCCGGTCGGCTTGAACAGGCCGTTGTTCTTGAGATCGGCAGTGATGACTTCGGCGATGGCATTGCCCAGCGCGGCGGTGCCGCCGGCGCTCGCCGGGGTTGGCTTGTCCGCGTCGGTGGCGAAGGCGGGGATGTCGATGCCGAGGTCCTTCCAGGCGCTGTCGTCCGAGACCGAGCCGGTCAGGCCGCCGTCCTCGGGCGCGATGGCCGGGGCGGCATTGGGCTGAACGGGGACGACGGGCACCGGGACCACCAGTTGCGCGGCCAGCGGCTGAAGCGCGGCGGCGGCGAGCAGAAGGCCGGACGGAAGCAAGACATTGGGACGGCGGATCATTGCGACAACTTCCTGTCAAACCGGAAGGCGGCGACGCGCCTCCAGGCGGCATAGTATTGGGGCGGGAGGTCGAACGGGGCGGCGAGTTCGACGGCGCGGATCGCCTGTTCGACATGGCGGGGGGCCTGGGGGCGATTGCTTTCGGTGATCCCTTCCTGGCGGACCAGGCGCGGGGTGCCATTCAGCGTGCCATCGGGGTTGAGATCCCAGGCCAGGATGGTGACCAGTTGTTCGGCATCGGCGCCCTGCGGGGCAACCCAGCGGGGCTTCAACTGGCGAGCGATGGCGCTCGACAGGCCGGCCTTGACCTCCGGCCCGATCGCGGCGGCAGAGACGGTTGCGCTGCCCGTGCTCTTCGGTGCCGCCTGGCTGCCGGTGAGGCCCTTGAGGAAATCGTTGCCGATGCGGCTGGCGCCGGCGGTCTTCGCGGGCCTGGCCGGGGTTGGCGCCCGGGCCGGAGCGGCGGTGGGCCGGGCGGCCTTCGCCTGGGCGAGAGCGTCCGCGATCGGGTCCGGGCGGGGAACCGGCGGCCTGGCGGCGATCGGCCTGGCCGGCGCGGGCGAGGGACGCGCTGTCGCAACCGGGCGCGGGCTGGGCTTCGGTGCGGGGCGCGGCTGCGGGGCTGGCCTGGGGAGTGGAGGAGGAGGTGGTGGTGGTGCGGTGTGGATCGGGACAGGCTTCGGCGGGATGGGTGCCGGCGGGGGCGGCGCCGGCTGCGGTTCGCCGAGCGTCGTATCGGTCTGCGGGGTGGCCTGGCGGGCGGGCGTGGGGGCGGTGTCGGTCGGGCCGACGGCGTCCGCTATCGTCACTTCCATGCGGGGCGGCAGGGGAGGATTTTTCGGGGCCGGGTGGAGCAGGAGCAGGGCAAGGACGGCGGCGTGCAGCGCCACGGCCACGATAAGGCCTGCTGCTTCGTCTCGCCGGATCGCGGTTTCGGCCATGATTCGGCGCTATTCGTCAGCGGCTGAACGGGTGGTGACTGCGGCCTTGGCCGGGGCGACCCCCTCGGCGGTGGTGACCAGCGAGATCTGCGTCACACCGGCGCGGTTGAGTTCCCCCATCAGGTTGGCGACCCGGCCATAGTCCAGCGCGCGATCGGCGCGCAGCACGATCAGCGGCGGCTTGCCATCCTTCCCCGGCGGCAACGCGGCGACGCGGTCGGGAAGTTCGCCCGGCGCCAGCTCGGCATCGTCGAGGAAGACCTTGCCGTCGCGATCCAGCGAGATGGTGACCTGTTTCGGGGTCTGGTCGAGCGGCTTGGCGCGACTGTCCGGCAGGTCGAGCGGGATGCCGGCCTTGAGCATGGGGGCGGTGACCATGAAGATGACCAGCAGCACCAGCATCACGTCGACGAACGGGGTGACGTTGATGTCCGCCATCGGTGCGCGCGCGCCGCCGCGCCGGCGACGGCCCCGTGGCCGGACGCTGGGAATGCCGAGCGCCATCTAGCGGCCTTCCAGCTCGCGGCCGAGGCTGGCATGGAGCTTGTCGGCAAAGCGCTGCATGCGGGCTTCGTAGCCGTTTACCCGGTGGGCGAAGCGGTTGTAGGCGATCACCGCGGGGATGGCGGCGAACAGGCCGATGGCGGTGGCGGCGAGCGCCTCGGCGATGCCGGGAGCGACGATGGCGAGCGAGGAATTCTGCGCCTGGCCGATCTGGAAGAAGGCGGCCATGATGCCCCAGACGGTGCCGAACAGGCCGACGAACGGCGCGACCGAGCCGAGGGTGGCGAGGAAATTGAGCCGATCGCCCAGCGTCTCCGCCTCTTGTGCGACGACAAGGTCCATGGCGATGGCGAGGCGCTGGCGCGCGCCTTCGAGATCGGCATTCCTGTTGCCGGCGGCGCGGCGCCATTCGCCGACGCCGGCGGCAACGATGCGGGCGAGCGGCAAGTCCTGCTTGCCGGGGCCGGACTGGAAGGCTTCGAGATCGCGGGCTTTCCAGAATTCGGCTTCATAGGCGGTGCTGCGGCGGCGCAGTCCGGCGATGCGGAAGCCGAACGAGAGGATGATCGCCCAGACCCAGATCGAGGCCAGCAGGAGGCCGGCCATGATCACCTGGACGACAATATCGGCATCGAGGAACAGGCGGACGGGATCGAGCCGGGCACCGGTGTGGCCGGCGGTGGCAGAAGCGAGGGTCAGCAGCAGGGTGGTGAGGGTCATCGGGCTTCCGCAATTGGGGAAATGGTGGCGAAGGCAGCGCGCCAGGCGGCAGGCTGGCGGCGGGGGCGGCCATCTGGCGCCACGAAGCCGACGCGGACGCGCATTTCGGCCAGCAGCGGACCAAGGGCCTCGCCCTCCAGCCGGAAGGCACGCTGCAGCATCCGGCAGGAAGCGGCGCCCAGCTCCTCGGCCTGGCTTTCGATCAGGATCGCATCGTCGAGCCGGGCGGGCTGGCGATAGCGGATGTCCAGTTCGGAGACGGCATAGGCTCCTTCCCCGGCTTCATGGGCGGCACGCTGGTCGATGTTCAGGAGGCGGAGCATGTCCGACCGGGCGCGCTCGAACCAGCGCAGGTAGTTGGCGTGGTAGACGACGCCGGACAGATCGGTGTCCTCGAAATAGGCGCGCAACGCATAGCGATGCAGCGTGCCCGCGAAGTGGCCGCCGGAAGGGTGGGGCAATGACGTCATCCAGCCCCCGGTGTAACCCCTAGAGCGGCGCGTGGGAAGCGCGGTTTGCCGGGCGAGCGGTTCGGATAGCCGCTCAATCCGGGATCATCTGCAGGAACTGGCGACCCCCGAAGATATGCACGTGCAGGTGGGGCACTTCCTGGTGGCCATGGCCGCCCATGTTGACCAGCAGCCGATAGCCGGGGCCATCCAACTCGAGCTGGCGGGTGACATCGCCGATGGCGCGGGTGAAGCCGGCGATCTCGGCGTCGGAAGCCTTCGCCGAGAAATCGTCCCAGCTGACGTAGCGGCCCTTGGGGATGACCAGGACATGGACCGGAGCCTGCGGGGCGATGTCGTGGAAGGCCAGCGACCACTGGTCCTCATGGACTTTGCGGCAGGGGATTTCGCCCCGCAGGATGCGGGCGAACACGTTGTTGTCGTCATAGAGCTGGCGCGGGTCGATGGGCATGGCGGGGGCTTCAGCTTTCCTGGCTGCTTGCGCGGCTGGCTTTTTCGGCGATGCCGGACGTGCCTTCCCGGCGATCGAGCTCGGCGAGGACATCCGCGAGCGGGATGCCCGTGGCCGAGAGCAGGACCATGAGGTGGAACAGGAGATCGGCCGATTCACCGATCAGCGCCGACCGGTCTTCCACCAGCGCGGCGATCACGCATTCGGTGGCTTCTTCCCCGAGCTTCTGCGCGATCTTTCCGAGGCCCTTGGCATGAAGGCGGGCAACATAGCTGCTGTCGGGATCGGCGGCGCGGCGGGCGGCGATAGTCGCCTCAAGGCGCGCGAGAGTCTGATGTGTGGCGATCATGGCCGCCGGGATGCGGCGGCAGCCGGGCAGGGTCAAGCCCCTTCCCCGATTTGCCTCAATCGAGAGGCTTGCGGGCGCCGCGCTGGCCGAGAACCACGCCAACGACACCGAGCGCGAGCAGCGAAAGGTCGGACGGTTCGGTCAGCACCCCGCTCTGCGCAAATGCGGGCTGCGCGACTGCGAGGCTGATGATGATGCCGGCGATCAGATTATGGAGAACGCGCATGGTGTCTTCCCCGGCCATGCCGTGCGCGCCCCCCTCGGGCGGCTGCGGAATGGTTGCGCAATCGTTTATGCAGAGAGCGTGCCAGTTATGGGAAAAGGCTGATTTGCGGCGTTCCGGAACATTAACCGGAAAGCTTTGCCACCACGACTGTCAAGCCAGCCGACAGTCAGCCCCGCGCGGGAAGCCCGGCGGCGCGCAATGCCTCGTGCGCCTCAGCGATGGTATGCTGGCCGAAATGGAAGATCGATGCGGCGAGGACCGCGCTGGCGTGGCCGACCGTCACCCCCTCGACCAGGTGCTCGAGATTGCCCACGCCACCTGAGGCGATGACCGGGACCGAGACGGCATCGGCGATGGCCCGGGTCAGTTCCAGGTCGTAACCGGCCTTCGTTCCGTCTCCGTCCATGCTGGTCACCAGCAGTTCGCCGGCGCCGAGATTGGCCAGACGGATGGCATGTTCGATCGCATCGATCCCGGTGGCCTTGCGGCCGCCATGGGTGAAGATTTCCCAGCCCCCATTGCCGGTAGCGCCGGTCCGCCGCGCATCGACCGAGGCGACGATGCACTGGCTACCCATTTTCTCGGCGATGTCGCTGACGACTTCGGGGCGGGAGACGGCGGCAGAGTTGACCGCGACTTTGTCCGCGCCGGCGAGCAGCAGTTCGCGCGCGTCTTCCACCGAGCGGACACCGCCGCCGACAGTCAATGGCATGAAGCAGACTTCGGCGGTGCGCCGGACGACATCAAGCAGGGTGCCGCGGCCTTCGTGGCTGGCGGAAATGTCGAGGAAACAGAGTTCGTCCGCCCCGGCGAGGTCGTAGGCGCGGGCCTGCTCGACCGGATCGCCGGCATCGCGCAAATCGACGAAGTTGACGCCCTTGACGACGCGGCCATCGCGGACATCGAGGCAGGGGATGACGCGGATGCGGACGGTCATTTCGGCTTCCAGTGAGAAGTGGGAATTCTAGCAGGGGTGTTACACCCCTGCACCCCATTACGTCTTCCGGCGAGAGGTTGGTTGCGCCGCATCGATGCGCAGCGCCTCTCCAACTGGATAAAACCTGCGGCGCTTCGGGGCGCGGCGGGGGCTGCATCTCCCGACTTCTCGCCGAGAGACGGCCTGGGGGTCTGGGGGAATAATTCCCCCAGATTCATGCCTTTTCTGCCATCTGAATTGCGGCAGCCAGGTCCAGCTTGCCTTCGAACAGGGCGCGGCCGGTGATGACGCCTTCGATGCCATCCTGCGCGTGGAGGGCAAGCAGGCGGATGTCATCGAGACCCTTGACGCCGCCCGAGGCGATGACGGGCAGGTTCACGCGGCGGGCGAGATCGACGGTGGCGTCGATGTTGACGCCTTTCAGCAGCCCGTCGCGGCCGATATCGGTGAACAGCAGGCTGGCGACGCCGGCGTCCTCGAAGCGGCGGGCGAGGTCCACCACTTCGACATCGGAGACTTCGGCCCAGCCTTCGGTGGCGACCATGCCGTCGCGCGCGTCGACTGCGACCACGATGGCGCCGGGGAATTCCTTCGCCATGTCCTTGACGAATTCGGGGTCTTTCAGCGCGGCGGTGCCCATGACGACGCGGGAGACGCCGAGATCGAACCAGCCGGTGACGGCCTCGCGGGTGCGGATGCCGCCGCCGAGCTGGACGTGGCCGGGGAAGGTCTGGAGGATGGCTTCGACGGCTTCGCGGTTTTCGGCGCGGCCGGCGAAGGAGCCGTCGAGATCGACGACGTGGAGGAACTCGGCGCCGGCCTGGGCGAAAAGCTCGGCCTGGGCGGCGGGATTGTCGCCATAGACGGTGGCGCGGGCCATGTCGCCTTCGGCGAGGCGGACGACCTGGCCGCCCTTGAGGTCGATGGCGGGGAAGACGATCATCTCAAGGTTTCCATTTGAGGAACCGTTCCAGCAGGGCGAGGCCATAGGCCTGGCTTTTCTCCGGGTGGAACTGGACGCCGACGAGGTTGTCACGCGCGACCGCGGCGGTGAGGCCGCCGCCGTGGTCGGTCATCGCGGCGATGTGGTGGCCGTCCTCAGGGACGAAGTGATATGAGTGGAGGAAATAGGCCTCGCCATGTTCGACCAGGTGGGAGCCGTCGTCGCGGGCACGGTGCGCGGACGGCGCCGGGATCACGTCGTTCCAGCCCATGTGGGGCACCTTGATCGTCGGGTCGGCGCGCTCGATCCTGCGGACTTCGCCGGGAATCCAGTTGAGGCCCGGCGTCACGCCATGTTCGACGCCGGTCGTGGCGAGCAGTTGCATGCCGACGCAGATGCCGAGGAACGGCGCACCGCCGACGAAGACGCGTTCGTGCATGGCTTCGACCAGGCCGGGTATCGCGCGCAGGCCCTCGGCGCAGGCCCTGAAGCTGCCGACCCCGGGCAAGACGATGCGATCGGCGGCGCGCACCACCATCGGATCGGCGGTGAGGGTGACGTTTTCGGCCCCGGCCTGCCGCAGCGCGTTGGCGACCGAGTGCAGGTTGCCGGCGCCGTAGTCGATCAGGGCGAGAGTTTCTGCCATCCGGTCAACCAGCCGCGGCGTCGAGGCTGCCCTCTCCGAGCAGGCCCTTGGTCGAGGGGACAGCATCGCCCTTGCGCGGGTCGCGCTCGACGGCGGTGCGCATGGCGCGGGCAAAGCCCTTGAAGATGCCCTCGATGATGTGATGGTTGTTCTGGCCGTAGAGCAACTCGATGTGCAGCGTGATGCCGACAGCCTGGGCGATCGAGTGGAACCAGTGCTCGAACAGCTCGGTATCCATTTCGCCGAGCCGTTCCTGGGTGAATTTCGCCTTCCACACGAGCCAGGGCCTGCCCGAGATGTCCAGCGCGACGCGGGCGAGGACTTCGTCCATCGGCGAATAGGCCATGCCGTAGCGACCGATGCCGGCTTTGTCGCCAAGCGCCTGGGCGATGCACTGGCCGATAGCGATGGCGCTGTCCTCGGTCGTGTGGTGCTGGTCCACATGAAGGTCGCCCTTGATGTGGCAGGTCACGTCGATCAGCGAGTGGCGGCTGAACTGCTCGATCATGTGATCGAGGAAGCCGATGCCGGTCGAGACGTCGTACTGGCCGGTGCCATCGAGATTGACGGCCACCGAAATGTCGGTCTCGTGGGTTTTGCGGGCGATGCGGGCGATACGCATGGGGGCGCTATAGACCCGATGCTTCGATTGGCAAGGCGATGCGCCCCACAATTCGCCTTGACCCGCCTGCGTGCCATCGCCACTTGAGAAGAACCATGGACCAATCCGCGCCCGACAGCCTGATCCCTTATGACGAAATCGTGCAGGAGGCGCTGCGCGCCGTGGTCGGCCGCGTGCTCGGCCAGGTGCAGGATTCCGGCGGCGACCTGCCGGGCAATCACCACTTCTACATCACCTTCAAGACCGGAGCGCCGGGGGTTTCGATTCCCACCAGCCTCAAGCAGCGCTTCCCCGACGAGATGACCATCGTCCTGCAGAACAAGTTCTGGGAGCTGAAGGTCGAGGAGGACCGGTTTTCGGTCGGCCTGTCGTTCAACCAGGTTCCGGCCAAGCTGGTGGTTCCCTTTGCCGCGATCACCGCCTTCGTCGATCCGGCAGTGGATTTCGGCCTGCAGTTCCAGGCCGCCGTTCCGGACGAGCCGGAGCCGCACGGCAATGCCGGCAACGATTCGCCCGAAGACAGCGCCCCGCAGCCGGCGGTTGACGATGGATCGAATGTCGTCACCGTGGATTTCGGCAAGAAGAAGTAGCTTCTCTTACGAAAGGGCGATCGATGGTCTCGCTTCCGGTTAACAAGGGCCTGCTGGCTGGGATTGCCAGGCGCGGCGGCAACAATGTGATCAACCGCGTGGTGGGCGACCTGATGCCCGCAGGAACGGCCAAGCCGTCGATCGGCAAGCGGCTCGTCGGCTTGGCACTGGTGCGAATTGCCAGTCGCTCGGTGCCCGGGGCGATCATCGTCGGCGGCGGTTTGCTCGCCCGGGCGATCCATCGCAAGCGGCAGGAAGATCGGGCCAGACAGGCCGCCGAGGTCGTGGCGCACAAGCCGCGCTAAATGCCGCACGCTTGATATGGGCGCGCCAGTGATGCACAGGCGCGCCAATGGCCAGCACTTCATCCGACACTCTGCATCGCCGCGGGCTGATGTTCATCCTCTCCTCGCCTTCGGGGACGGGCAAGACGACCATCGCCCGGCGCCTGCTGGATGAAGATCCAGACATCCGGCTGTCGGTCTCGGCCACGACCCGCGCGCCCCGGCCGGGCGAGGTCGATGGGCAGGACTACTACTTCGTCTCCAGCGACGAATTCGACCGGATGGTGGCGGAAAGTGCGTTCTATGAGTGGGCGCATGTCTTCGGCAATCGCTATGGCACGCCGAAATCGCATATCCGCACCGGCCTCAAGCAGGGGCAGGACTACCTGTTCGACATCGACTGGCAGGGCACCCAGCAGCTCTACCAGCAGGATGCCCAGGACGTGGTGCGGGTGTTCCTGCTGCCCCCCTCGATCGACGAGCTGCGCCGGCGGCTGACCGGGCGGGGGACCGACGCGCCGGAGGTGATCGCCGCGCGGATGGAGCGGGCGCGCGCCGAGATCAGCCACTGGGACGGCTACGACTACGTGGTGATCAACGACGATATCGACGCCTGCTTCGCCAAGGTCAGGGGCATTCTCGATTCCGAACGGCTCAAGCGCAAGCGGCAGACCGGGCTGATCGGCTTCGTCCGCGAGCTGACCCTGCCTGACTGACGGCGATTCTTTTGGTTTCCCCCTGCCCCGTCGCTCGCTAAACGGCGCGGCATGACCGAAAACAACCGTTCCGCGACGCAAGACCCTGCCCTGCTGGCCAAGGCCGAGACGCTGATCGAGGCGCTGCCTTATCTCCAGCGGTATGCCGGGCGCACTTTCGTAGTCAAATACGGCGGGCACGCGATGGGCGACCCGGCACTGGCGCAGGATTTCGCCGAGGACATCGTGCTGCTGAAGGCGATCGGCATCAACCCGGTCGTCGTCCACGGCGGCGGGCCGCAGATCGGCCGGATGCTGAAGGCACTCGGAATCGAATCGCACTTCGTTGATGGCTTGCGCGTGACGGACAAGCAGACCGCCGAAGTTGCCGAGATGGTGCTCGCTGGCGCGATCAACAAGGAACTGGTCGGCTGGATCTCCCGCGCGGGCGGCAAGGCGATCGGCATTTCCGGCAAGGATGGCGGCATGGTCATCGCCCGCAAGGTGGAGATGAAGAAGGCGCCCAAGGCGATCGCCGGTGGCGATGGCGAGCCGCTGGTGGTGGACCTCGGCTTCGTCGGCGAGCCGGACCGGATCGACACCTCGGTGATCGACACGATCTGCGCCGCCGGCATGATCCCGGTGATCGCGCCGATCGGCGTCGGCGACGATGGCGAGACCTACAACATCAATGCCGACACCATGGCCGGCGGCATCGCCGCGGCCCTGGGTGCCGCCCGCCTGTTCCTGCTGACCGACGTGACCGGGGTGCTCGACAAGGACAAGCAGCTGCTGACCAACCTCTCTCCCGCCGACATCGCCCGGCTGCAGGAAGACGGGACGATCTCGGGCGGGATGATCCCCAAGCTGGAAACCTGCGTGCATGCGGTCGAGGCCGGGTGCGAGGCGGCGGTGGTGCTCGATGGGCGCGTGCCGCATGCGATGCTGATCGAGTTCTTTACCGCGCATGGGGCCGGGACGTTGATCCGGGCGGATTGAAGGAAGCAGGAAGGCCGGGGATTGTAAGTCCCCGGCCTTCCTTTCTTTTCCGCCCCCTTCCCCCCATGCCCCGAAGCAGCGGTTGCGGCAGGCGGGGTGGCCGGGTAAGCAGCGGCTTCTCATTTCACGCGGAGCGCGCCGTGCTGCTTGCCCTGATCCAGATCGTCAATCTCCTGATCAGCCTCGTGACCTGGCTGGTGATCATCCAATTCGTGCTGAGCCTGCTGATTTCGTTCAACGTGGTGAACACGCACAACGACTTCGTCGCGGCATTGTGGCGGGCGATCAATGCCCTGCTCGATCCGCTGTTGCGGCCGATCCGGCGGATCATGCCGGCGACCGGGGCGATCGATTTCTCGCCGATGGTGCTGATCGTCGGCTTGCAGATCGTCGAGATCTTGCTGGGCGGCCTGGCCAGATCGACGATGGGCTTGTGATGGACAGGAAAATCGACGGAAAGGCGTTTGCCGAGGGCCTTCGCGCCCGGGTGGCGGTGCTGGCGGCGCAGTTCGAGGCGCATGCCGGGCGCAAGGCGGGGCTGGCGGTCGTGCTGGTCGGCGAGGACCCGGCGAGCCAGGTCTATGTGCGGTCCAAGGGCAAGCAGACGGTGGAAGCCGGCATGGCGAGCTTCGAGCATCGCCTGCCGGCGGATACGGCGGAGGGTGAGGTGCTGGACCTGGTCGAGCGGCTGAATGCCGACCCGGCGGTCGATGGCATTCTCGTGCAGTTGCCGCTGCCGGGGCATATCGACGAACAGAAAGTTATCGCAACGATCAGCCCGGACAAGGATGTCGACGGGTTTCACGTGATCAATGCCGGGCGGCTGGCGGTCGGCCTGCCGGGTTTCGTGCCGTGCACCCCGCTGGGGTGCGTGATGCTGCTGAAGGACCGGCTGGGCAGCGTGTCCGGGCTGGACGCGGTGGTGATCGGGCGATCGAACATTGTCGGCAAGCCGATGGCGCAGCTGCTGCTGGCGGAAAGCTGCACGGTGACGGTGGCGCACAGCCGGACTCGGGACCTCGCGGACGTTGTGCGGCGGGCGGATATCGTCGTCGCGGCGGTGGGCCGGCCGGAGATGGTCAAGGGCGACTGGATCAAGCCGGGGGCGACGGTGATCGACGTCGGCATCAACCGGGTGCCGGCGGCGGAGGACGGCAAGACGCGGCTGGTTGGCGATGTCGACTATGCAGCGGCGGTTCAGGTCGCCGGCGCGATAACGCCGGTTCCAGGAGGAGTCGGGCCGATGACCATTGCCGTGCTGTTGCGCAATACGCTGGTTGCGGCGCATCGCAATGCCGGGATCGCTCTGGCCGACGAAGCGATTTGATGCCCGCGCGGCAGGCACTGGCTGCGGGGTTCGCGCTGGTGCTGCTGGCCGGGACTGCGGGAGCGCTGGCGCGCGATGTTCGCAAGGGACCGCCGCGTGGGCCGGGGTGGGGCGATCCGGGAGACGTGATTTCGGCTGAAATTGCCTTTGCCAGGCTGGCCCGGGACAAGGGGCAATGGACGGCGTTTCGCGCGACCGCGGCAAAGGGCGCCCAGCAATTTGCACCTGGTCCGGTTCGGACGGCGGAATTCCTCAAGGGCAGGAAAGACCCGGCGGTGGCGTTGAAGTGGCAGCCGCACGCGGCATGGATGGCCTGCGACGGAACTTACGCGGTGACGCGGGGGGCGTGGCAGGATGGCGATCGGGCCGGATGGTTCATGACCGTATGGCAGCGGCAGGCGCGCGGCGACTACAAATGGGTGCTGGAACAGGGCGGTGATTTATCCGTGCCGATGGCGCCGCCGGAGTTTCTGACGGCCAAATTGGCCGAGTGTCCGGCGCGGCACGGCACCGAGGATGACGCGCGCACGACCACCCCGCCGCCCTTGCCCGCCGACTGGCTGAGCGGGCGATCCGCCGATGGCACACTGGCCTGGACGACCCGGCTTGCCCCCGATGGAATGCGGACCGGTGCGCGGCAGTTCGCAGTGAGCTTGCGGATCGATGGTACGATGGTGGAGGTGGCACGAGCCGAGGCCGACGCCAGAGTGCGATGACAAAAAGCGGTAACCGATTTTTGTCGATAAATCGTACTAAAACAATATCTAAAGTATGATGGCATTGGTCAACCCAATGTCATCGTGCTTTATCGGCTGAGACGGGGAGATACGCGCGGTGGCCGAGCTGTTTCTCTCCGCGTTCGTGACCTTGTTCGTCGTCATCGATCCCATTGGCTGCGCGCCGATCTTTGCCGGGCTGACCCGTCGCGTGCCGGCAGCGGCAGTGCGTTCTATGGCGATGCGGGCGAGTGTGATCGCGGCGGCGATCCTGTTTTCGTTTGCTGTCGGCGGTGAGCGGCTGCTTCGCACGCTCGGCATCGGCATGGACGCGTTCCGGATTGCCGGCGGACTCATGCTGTTCCTGATCGCGCTGGAGATGGTGTTCGAGAAGCGGACCGAGCACGATCAGGAGCGCGCGGAACGGGCCTTGCACGAGCCGCCGGTCGCCGACCTGGCGGTATTCCCGATGGCCATGCCGATGATCGCCGGACCGGGCTCGATCGCCAGTGTCATGCTGCTTACGGCGAAGGCGAACGGATGGGTCGAGGAACTGGTCGTGCTCGGCGCGCTGGCCTCGGTGCTTTTGCTCATGCTGCTGGCGCTGCTTTCGGCGAGCTCACTGATGCGTCTGGTCGGTTCGCGGGTGGAAGGGGTGATCACCCGGTTGCTCGGTGTCTTGCTGTCCGCCCTCGCGGTGCAATACGTCATCGATGGCGTTCGCGGCGTGCTGGCGCTTCACTGACAAGCAAAAGGGGCGGATCACTCCGCCCCTTCCGAGGATCGTTGCGAATGCGGCCGGCTTCGCGGCTATTCGGCCTTCGGCGCGTTCGCTGCCTTGCCGAAGTAGGCATATTGTTCGTTGCCGACGAAGCCGAACTTGGTCACGCCTGAACCCTTGATGTCGTTCAGCACGTGTGCGGTCAGGTTGTAGCCGGCGTACTGTTCGGGCTGGAACTGGAGTTCCGGCTCCGGGTTCATCTTGGTCGTGATCTGCAGGTTGCGCGCCAGCTCGGAGGGCTGAATGGCTGCGCCATTCCACAGGATCTTGTTGTCCACAGTGACAACGACCTTGTTCTTGTCCGGCTTGATCTGGTTCGGCGGCGGCGGGTTGGGGTTGGGGGTCGGCAGGTCGATGTTGACCGCGTGGGTCGCGACCGGGATCGTGATGATGAACATGATGAGCAGCACGAGCATGACGTCGATCAACGGCGTCGTGTTCATTTCGCCCATCGGCTCGCCATCGTCTTTGCCGCCTGACATTGCCATGAGAGGTTACTCCTGAATTCGCTACACGCGCGGGGACTGGCGCGGCCGGATCAGCCGTTCGGGTCCACCGGGTTGGAAATGAAGCCGACGGTGGGATAGCCGGAGATCTGCACGTTGTAGATCGCACCGGCGACACACTGCCAGGGGGCGTTCACGTCCGCGCGGATGTGAACCTGCGGGACCTTGTCGGGATCGGCCTTCAAAGCTTCGGGGCCGCCTTCGCGCTTGACGATGGCGTCGAGCCGCTTGAACGCCATGTCGCGGAGTTCCTCAGCGGTCACCGGGGTGATGCCGTTGAAGTAGACGCGGCATTCGCCGTAGCGGGTGGCACCTTCGAATCCGGGATCGCCCGCGCTGCGACCGCCACTGTCGGTCGTGCTGACCGAAAGCAGCAGGTTCTCGACCTTGTCCTTCGATTCCTGCGAGACCATGATCGGGATGTGGAGCTTCGCGATCGACTGGATCGCGACCGGAACCGCGATGAGGAAGATGATCAGCAGCACCAGCATGACGTCCACGAGCGGCGTCGTGTTGATGTCCGACATCGGCTTCTCATCGGCGCCCGGGCCAACTGACATTGCCATATTACGATCCTATCCTTCTACATATCCGGGCCTGCGCCTCGTGGGAGGCCCGGGGGCCGGGGCCGGATGCCGCATGCCGCATCCACCCCGGTCCTGCCTGGCCGGCGGGGACTGGGCGCCCCACCGGATCGTTCAGGCAATCAGGCCTTGGGCGCGGCAACCGCCGGCTTGGCGGCAGCGGCCGGAGCGGCCGGAGCCGCGACGACCGGCTTGATCGCGCCCTTCGAGCTGAGGTTCGCAAGCAGGGCGTTCGAGAAAGCGGCGAGGCCTTCGGCGACATTCTTGTTGCGGGCCTGAAGGTAGTTGTAGCCGAGCACCGCGGGAACGGCGACGAGCAGACCGATGGCGGTCATGATCAGGGCTTCACCGACCGGACCGGCAACCTTGTCGATCGAGGCCGAGCCGGCGATGCCGATGGCGATCAGCGCCTTGTAGATGCCGACGACGGTGCCGAACAGACCGATGAACGGCGCGGTCGAACCGACGGTGGCGAGAAACGGCAGGCCCTGGGCCAGACGGCCGTTGATCAGGCCTTCCGAGCGCGACAGCGAATTGTGCAGCCAGTCGTGGGCCTCGAGGGCATCGCCCATCTTGGCGGCCTGGTCCTCGGCGATGAGGGCATCGTCGACCAGCTGGCGCCAGGCGCTGTTCCGATCAAGCTTGGCGACGCCCTCACGCAGCGACGGCGCACGCCAGAACTGGGTGGCGAGCGTGCGGCCCTGCTTGAGGATCTTGGCCTGGTCCGACCACTTGGTGAACAGGATGAAGAACGAGCCGAACGACATGATCGCGAGGATGGCCGCGACGATCAGGGCGATCCAGTTGGGTTCCCCGTTCGGGAACATCATCTCCTGGAAGCCGAACTTGTTCTGCGGGGCGACCGGCCCGGCGGAGCTGGCGCCGGCAGCGGCGGCGAGGATTTGAAGAAGCATGCGGAAGTCCTCTCAAGAAAAGAAAATGGCAGGTCGCCGCAGGACGGCGGCTCCATGCCGCCGAACCCTGGGCTGAAGGCTCACTACTGAAGACGATAGACGATGGCCGTGTTGGCCTGGCCGCTGGTCGGGTTGCCGGCATCGTCGAGCGCGGGCGTGTAGCGGGCATAGCGTTGCATGCCGTCACAGGCCGCACTGTCCAGGCTCGGCGTGCCGCTGGAGCTGGTGACCGAGCAGGAGGTGACGCGACCATCGGGACCGATGGTGACGTGGACGCCCACGCGGCCCTGCTTTTCGGCGCGAAGCGCGTCGCCAGGATAGTTGTCCTGGATGCGGGCAGCCCACTGACCCTGGTTCTTAGGGGTCGCGCCACGGGCCTGCGACGGCGGCGGTGCAGCCGGCGGCGGGGCAAGCACGATCGGCGGCGGGGCCGGCGGCGGCGTCTGCACGGTCTCCACGACCGGCGGCGGCGCGAGGTTCACCTTGGGCGGCGGCGCCACGATCGGCGGCGGCGGCAGATCCTTCGGCTTCGGAGGCGGTGGCGGCGGCTTCTTTTCTTCTTCCTTCTTGATGTCGACGGTCGTGACCTTCTTCATGATCTCGCGCACGCCTTCGTAGGCGAGGCCAGTGACCAGGGCGTAACCGACGACAAGGTGAATCAGGGCAACGATGATGAGAGCGGTCATCCTGTTGCCGCTCATCTTTTGGTCAGCGTAAGCCATTCAGCCTCATCACTCCATAAAACTTCCGGCCATAGACCGTTTGGGCATTCCCGGTCTGGCCATGAACCCCGAGGGACCCACAACCGAACACGAAACTTTCCACCCTGCCGGAATATCCGGGTCACCCATCGGGCTACCGTGGAGCCCGGCCGGGCGACATTCCCGGGGCCAATTCGTTTTTTCATGGCCCTCTTTGCGGGGTTGAATAACCGGCTTGCCCCCCCCGCGCAACGCCTTATGCGATGGTTGGCCCGGTTAACCAGCGATTCACCCCTGGTGGCGAGTCATTTGCCTGGCTGGCAACGGTATTGCGGGGTTACGAGGTGGAAATGAGCGGTCGTTCAAGCTTGAGACAGTCCGCCGGGCGCCGCGATGTGCGCAAATCCGCCACAATCCGGGCATGGAGCAACATCGTTGGGGCAATCGTTTTAGCCGCGCTGGGCGGGGCGATTCGTGTCGGGGCGCAGGAGACCCGCATCACGGCGCAAGCGGTCACGCCGGTGCCCACATACGCCGATCTGACCGATCTCGCCGATTCGTCGCCTTTGGTGCTGCGGGTGCAGGTGCGTCAGCAAACCGCGCTGGACCCCGCGCGTCAGGTGGGGGTGGCTGCCGGGTTCGCCCGGGTCTACATCGAGGCAATCCCCGGCGAGGCGCTGGCAGGGGCCATGCCGACGGCGACCGCGGTCGATGGCTGGACCGGCGAGCCCAGGACCAGGCCACTGCCGCTGAACTATCTGGCGGAGGTCCCGCTGGACCACCGCGGCAAGCCGGTTTCCCTGCGCAAGAAGGACGTGCTCGTGTTCGCGCGCACCGTGCCGGGCCACGCCGACCAGATCCAGCTGGTGGCCCCCGATGCGCAACTGGCATGGTCGATCGATCTGGATGCGCGGGTGCGCGCGGTGCTCGCCGAACTGCGCGCGCCCGACGCGCCCGGCCGCGTGCGGGCAGTGCGCGATGCGATCTACGTGCCGGGAACCCTGGCCGGAGTCGGCGAAACCCAGGTCACGCTCGCCACGGCCGCCGGGCCGACGGTATCGTTGTCCATCACCCACCAGCCCGGTCAGGCACCGGTCTGGGCGGTGGCATTCGGCGAAGTGTTCGACATCGCCGGGCGCCCCCCGGCCCGCGACAGCTTGGCCTGGTATCGCCTGGCCTGTTTCCTGCCGCGCACCTTGCCAGCCGGCACCAACCTCTCGGCCAGCGAGGCCGACCGCACGCAGGCAGCGGCGGATTACCGCCTGGTGATCGAGGGACTCGGCCCGTGTCCCCGGACCTTGCGTTAAGGCGAGCGGGCGGCAACATCGGCTTTTCAGCGGCGCGCGATCTGGGCTAGGAGCCCGACGCGCCGAACGGGTGCGCGACACGAAGGGACAGCATGGGCGTGAACTCCAGCAGCAGCACCGGCCCCCAAGGATCGGAACGACCGCCATTGCGGCTGGCGCTGGCCGGGCTGGGCACCGTGGGCGCCGGGGTCATCCGGCTGATCGAGACCAATGCCGGGCTGATCGCGCGGCGGGCCGGGCGGCGGGTCGTCATCACCGCAGTCAGCGCGCGCAACCGGGGCAAGGACCGGGGCATCGATCTTTCCGCCTATGTCTGGGAAGATGACATGACCGCGATGGCTTCGCGCGAGGATGTCGATGTCGTCGTCGAACTGGTCGGCGGGGCCGATGGGCCGGCGCTCACGCTTGCCCGCAATGCCCTGCGCCATGGCAAAGGGCTGGTCACGGCCAACAAGGCGATGGTCGCCCACCACGGCATGGAGCTCGCGGCCGAGGCGGAGAGCCTCGGCATGCCGCTGCGTTTCGAGGCTGCGGTGGCGGGCGGCATCCCGGTGATCAAGGGGCTGCGCGAGGGCGTGGCGGCCAATGCCGTGGACCGACTGTACGGCATCCTCAACGGCACCTGCAATTTCATCCTTTCGACCATGGAGGACACGGGCCGCGATTTTGCCGATGTGCTGGCCGAAGCGCAGGCCAAGGGCTATGCCGAGGCCGACCCGACCTTCGACATCGAGGGGACCGATGCGGCGCACAAGCTGTCGATTCTCTCCTCGATCGCGTTCGGCGCGCGGATCGACTTCGCATCGGTCGAAACCATGGGCATCTCGCGCCTGCTGGCCGCCGACATCGCCCAGGCCGATGCGCTGGGCTATGTCATCCGGCTGATCGGCATGGCCGAAACCGAAGTTGGAGCGGATGGCACGGCGCGCCTGTTCCAGCGGGTGCAGCCGCATCTGGTGCCGTTCGACAACCTGCTCGCCCATGTCGATGGCGCGACCAATGCGGTGGTGGTCGAGGGCAATTTTTCCGGGCGGCTGCTGTTCCAGGGCGCGGGCGCCGGCGACGGGCCGACAGCGAGCGCGGTGGTGGCGGATGTGATCGACATCGCCCGCGGTATGGACACCGGGTTCGAGGCGGACCGGACGTTCTCCATTCCGGTGGCAGGGCTGGAGGCGATGGCGCCGGCCGACCCGGGTGACCGGATAAGCCGGGCCTATATCCGCTTCCTCGTCGCCGATCGGCCCGGGGTGCTCGCCGAACTGACCGCAGCGATGCGCGATGCCGGGGTCTCGATCGAAAGCCTGATCCAGAAGGGACGGGCCGAGGAGGACGGCGAAGTGCTCGTGGTCATGGTGACTCACGAAGGGCCGGAACGAGCTGTATCCGAAGCACTGCGCCTGCTCGACGGTTCGCCCAGCCTCAAGGCGGCACCATTGGTGATGCATTTGCTCGGCGAGTGAGGCACCTTCCAATCTCGACAACGCTGCGGCGCCTAGCTAAGCGCAACCGCGTACCTTGAATTCGCCCCTCCGGGCAGATCGACCACTCTTGACCGCATAGGGGCAGACATGACCGCGACTCCCGCCAGCTCAGTTCTCGACCGCGTCCTCGTCCTCGAAATGGTACGCGTGACCGAGGCGGCGGCGATTGCCGCTTCCGCGCTGGTCGGCCGCGGCGACGAGAAGATGGCGGACCATGCAGCGGTCGAAGCCATGCGCAAGGCGTTCGACGAACTGGCAATCGACGGCACCGTGGTGATCGGCGAAGGCGAGCGCGACGAAGCGCCGATGCTCTACATCGGCGAGAAGGTCGGCGGCGCGCAGGGCACCGGCCCGAAGATCGACATCGCGCTCGATCCGCTCGAAGGCACGACGATCACCGCCAAGGCGGGGCCGAACGCGCTGGCCGTGCTCGCCTGTGCCGAGGAAGGCAACCTGCTCAACGCGCCCGACGTCTACATGGACAAGCTGGCGGTCGGCCCTGGCTATCCCGAAGGCATCATCAGCCTCGACAAGAGCCCGACCGAGAACGTCAAGGCCGTGGCGGCGGCGAAAGGCGTCGAGCCGGCGGACATCATCGTCTGCGTGCTCGACCGGCCGCGCCATGCCGAGCTGATCGCGGAACTGCGCGGCCTGGGCTGCGGCGTCGTGCTGATCGGCGATGGCGATGTCGCCGGGGTGATCGCGGTGACCAACGACGATACGACGATCGACCTTTACATGGGTTCGGGTGGCGCACCGGAAGGCGTGCTGGCGGCAGCCGCGCTGCGCTGCGTCGGCGGTCAGTTCAACGGCCGCCTGCTGTTCCGCAACGATGACGAACGTGCACGCGCGGCCAAATGGGGCATCACCGATCTCAACAAGATCTACACCCGTGACGAACTGGCCAAGGGCGACTGCATTTTCGCCGCCACCGGCGTGACCGACGGTTCGTTGCTCAAGGGCGTCAAGCGCCTGAAGAACGGGCGGATGACCACCGAAAGCGTGGTGATGCGGGCGAGTTCCGGCACGGTCCGCTGGGTGCGCCGCGAGGGCAATACCAAGCGTTGAGTGTTGCCCGCCCGCCATGCGGCGGCGCGATATCCCCTGATCGGGCCGGGTTGCATCCTGCGGCCTGTTGCAATCCCGTGACTCTGCCTTAGAGGCCCCCGCAGGGAATCTCGGTTTAGGGGTGGCGCGATGAAGATCATGGCCGGCAACAGCAATCCGCCGCTGGCGCGGGCGATTGCGGGTTACCTGGAGACACCGCTGACCGAGGCCAGCGTGCGGCGGTTCGCCGACGAGGAGGTCTTCGTCGAGATCCACGAGAACGTGCGCGGCGAGGACGTGTTCGTCATCCAGTCGACCTCGTACCCGACCAACGACAACCTGATGGAACTGCTGATCTGCACCGATGCGCTGCGGCGTGCTTCGGCCAAGCGGATCACGGCGGTGGTGCCCTACTTCGGCTATGCCCGGCAGGACCGCAAGCCGGGGCCGCGCACGCCGATTTCGGCCAAGCTGGTGGCGAACCTGATTACCACCGCCGGGGCCGACCGGGTGCTGTCGGTCGATCTGCACGCCGGCCAGATCCAGGGCTTCTTCGATATTCCGACCGACAACCTCTATGGCGCGCCGGTCATGGCGGCCGACATCCAGGCGCGTTACGGCGACAAGCCGCTGATGGTGGTTTCGCCGGACGTTGGCGGCGTGGTCCGCGCCCGCGCGCTGGCCAAGCGGCTGGACAACGCGCCACTCGCCATCGTCGACAAGCGGCGTGACCGGCCCGGCCAGTCCGAGGTCATGAACATCATCGGCGACGTCAAAGGCCGGGCCTGCATCATGATCGACGACATCATCGATTCGGGCGGCACTCTGTGCAATGCCGCCCAGGCGCTGATGGATGCCGGCGCAGCCAGTGTCACCGCCTACATCAGCCATGGCGTCCTGTCCGGCGGGGCGGTGGCGCGGGTCAATGCCTCGGCGCTGAAGGAACTGGTCATCACCGATTCGATCCTGCCGACCGAGGCGACCAAGGGCTCGGACCGCATCCGCATCCTGACCATCGCGCCGCTGATCGGCGAAGCGATCCGCCGGATTGCCGACGAAAGCTCGGTCTCCTCGCTCTTCGACTGATTTCTGGCCGACCGATTTCCGGGGCTACTCCCAGGGCCTCGGCTCGCCAGGCCCCAGCCGCTCGATGGCCTCCAGCCGGCGCGCCTGGCGCGATTCGAGCGCCAGGGTCAGCAGCGGTGTCGGCGATTCGACGAACTGGCGGGGCGACATGCCGAACAACTGGGTAAAGTCCCGCGCCAGGTGGCTCTGGTCGTAGTAGCGAAGCGCCAGTTCCTCCGCCTCCGCCTCGTCGGCGACGCCGCGCAGGTGGCTGGCCATGTCCAGCGCGCGGGCCCGGCGGAGCACCTGCTTGGGCGGCAGGCCGAAATCGCGTCGGATGATCCGTTCGAGCTGGCGCTGGCTGATGCCGCACTCCTCGGCAAAGGCGCTGACACTGGCACCGGGATCGCGAAACGCCAGCAGTTCGAAGCGGGCCGTGACCGGATCGGGCTCCACCCTGCCACATGCAGCGATGATGCTGCGGCAGGCCTGCTCCAGCAGCTGGTACATTTTCGCCTGCGTGCTGCACCCGTCCAGCGCTTCGATGATTTCGGCGGCCGGCAGGCCGAACGATTCGGCTGGGGCCATGCGATCGATCATCCGCGATGCATCGAGCCCGCGCAGGGCATGGCCAGCGCCCGGCCGAAGCTGGATGCCGACACTGACGAACGGGCCGGTGACCGTCACCGGCATCAGGTGCGTATGCGGCCCGAACACCAGGGCCGCCCGCCCAAGCGCCTGCGGACCATCGGCGGTGACAGCAGTCCATTCCCCGGCGAGCTGGATGCGGATGACCGAAATGTCGTTGAACAGACCCGATTCGAGGCGATGATCGGCAGGTGCATCGACGGCGGTGAGGTACAGGCGGGCGATCCACGGCGCGAGATCGTCGGATGGAGCGCGATTGCGCGACAGCGGCTGACCGCCGCGCGACAGACCTGTCCTTGAGGCGATGGCACCATCGACGCCCCGCCGCAAATGCTTCAACATGACTTCCCCCGAAGCCGTTGCGACCGCAAACCGGATTCTTGCAAACTGTTGTGGTTATGGGATGACCCGCGCCGATTGCATAGAGCGGAAACCATTACATGCGCACGATTGCTCAGGGCATGTTGCATTATCCGACAGATCGGGACGACTTGACCAGATGATCGCACCCGGCGCACAGCAGGACAATGAACCGGACCCAACTCGACGCCGACATCGCTCTTGCCCACCGCCTGGCAGACGCCGCCCGTGAGGCAATTCGGCCATGGTTCCGTGCCGGTGTGGCAACCGAGCGCAAGGGCGATGCCAGCCCGGTGACCGAGGCGGATCGCGCCGCCGAGGAAGCGATGCGCCGCATCCTCAAGGCCGAAGTGCCGCGTGACGGGGTGACCGGCGAGGAATTCGGCCACGACCCGGGCCAGACCTCCCGCAGCTGGATCCTCGACCCGATCGACGGGACTTCGGGATTTCTCGCCGGACGCCCGATTTTCGGCACCCTGATCGCGCTGACCGTGGAAGGCTGGCCGGTGCTCGGGGTGATCGACCAGCCGATTCTCGCCGAGCGCTGGATCGGCGCCACCGGCCTGCCGACGACGCTCAACGGCCGGCCGGCCCGCACCCGCGCTTGTCGCAGCCTGGCCGACGCGGTCATCGCGACGACCGGGCCACACTATTTCAGCGACCATGAGGGCGAGCACTTCATGGGGCTGGCGGCAAAGACCGATTACCGCCGCATGGTGATGGGCGGGGACTGCTACAACTATGCCATGCTGGCGAGCGGGCATCTCGATATCGTCTGCGAGGCCAACCTGAAGCTGCACGATTTTGCCGCCCTGGTCCCCGTGGTCGAGGGGGCGGGCGGGGCCATGGCGGACTGGAACGGCGAGCCACTGCACGCCGGTTCGAGCGGCCATGTCATCGCGCTGGGAGATGCGGCCCGGCTCGACGACGTGGTCGAGGCGCTGGCCTGCGGGCACTGACAAGGGCGATGGCGGAGAATGGCAACGGGTATTCGCCCTGATCGCCCGGCATCCCATGGGCTGCGGCTGTTTTTCTATGGGACGTTGCTGGCCGGAAGCGGCAATCCGGTGGCGCAGCGGGTGCATGCGAAGCTGAGAACGCTCGGGGCGGCTCGGGTGAAAGGTCGGCTGTTCGCCATTGGCGACGAGGGTGGCTGGTATCCGGCGCTGGTTGCCGGCGAAGGCCTGGTTTCGGGCGTGATCCATGAGGCTCTGCCGGCGTTTTCGGGATCGGACCTGGCGGCGCTCGATGACTATGAAGGGGAGGAGTATCGGCGGTCGGCGATCGATTCGGGTGTTGTCGGCATGGTCGAGGCTTACCTGTGGGCCGGGCCGGTGCCGGAGGGGGCGGTGTCGATTGCCGGGGGTGATTTTGCCGCCTGGCTGGCGGAAACCGGGCGGATCGCCTGGAGCGCCTAGCACGAGCGTGCTTGCGCCTTGCCATTTGGCGGCGATGCCGCTAAGCGCGCCCCCTTCGACAACCGAGCGGGCTGGCCATCAAGGGCTGCCACGCCAGCTCACGAACCAGGGGCCTTTGCCCCGCCAGGAGGCGAAAATGCCCAAGCTCAAGACGAAGAGCGGCGTGAAAAAGCGCTTCAAGCTCACCGCCACCGGCAAGGTGAAGCACGGCGTTGCCGGCAAGCGCCACCGCCTGATCAGCCACAATGGCAAGTATATCCGCCAGAATCGCGGCACCGACGTGATCTCCGACGCTGATGCGAAGGTGATCAAGAAGTGGGCGCCCTACGGGCTGAACTGAGGGGTATTGAGATATGGCACGCGTCAAGAGGGGTGTTACCACCCGCGCCAAGCACAAGAATATCCTGGAACAGGCCAAGGGCTATCGCGGCCGGCGCAAGAACACGATCCGCGTTGCGCGGCAGGCGGTCGAGAAGGCCGGCCAATATGCCTATCGCGACCGCAAGGTGAAGAAGCGCACGTTCCGCGCGCTGTGGATCCAGCGCATCAACGCCGCCGTGCGCGAAGCTGGCCTGACTTACTCGCAGTTCATCCATGGCGCCAAGCTGGCGGGCATCGAGCTGGACCGCAAGGCGATGGCCGATCTCGCGATGAACGAGGGCGCGGTGTTCGCCTCGGTCATCGGCAAGGCCAAGGCCGCGCTGGGCTGATCTGCACGAAACTGGCCTTCCGGGCCGGCAAGGGAACGCGGCATCGCCCTGGCGATTGCCGCGTTCCTTGCGTCTGGCGCCCGTTTGGCAATGGACAGACCAGCCAAGGCAGAGAATAACGACGGCGTGAACAAGGTCGCAGGATAAACCAGTGCCGGCCGGATGCGAGGTTCGGATGCGCTTTTGCGCGCCGCCGGGTGCCCTGGCACGGTATTTCACGTCCTTCTATCATGCGGAAATCATCGTCCCCGATGGCGGGCGCATCGTCGATTACCTGCACCCGGAGTGGGCCAATCTGCGATTTCATGCCGGTGACCTGCCCGAAGCCCGCAGCCTAACCGGCTCCCGCGTGGCGGGCGCGGCATTCACGGCGACCGGTCCGAGCAGCCACGCGGTCCGTTTCGAGGTCGGGACGACGCGATTGTGGGGGATCGGGCTGCTGCCTCTCGGCTGGCAGCGGTTTGTCGTGCTGCCGGCAGCGCCAATGGCCGACCGCCTCATCGATGGCGAGAGCGACCCGGCGTTTTCCGGGTTTGGCTCGCTGGCCAGGGCCGTGTTCGGCGAGAGCCGTGACGAGAACGCGGAACTGGCGCGGATCGTCGCCTGGTTCGAATCGCGCGGCGGCAAGCCGCTGCCGGATGAGGCTAGGATCAATGCGGTTCATGCTGCCCTGGTCGATCCCGGAATCGGCACGGTGGCAGAACTGGCGGCGCGAGCCGGGGAGAGCACGACCACGCTCAACCGGCTGTGCCACCGGGCGTTCGGCTTCACCCCCAAGCTGCTGCTGCGCCGGCAGCGGTTCATGCGCAGCCTGGCGCAGTTCATGCTCGACCCTTCGCTGCGGTGGATTGGCGCGCTGGACGGCCATTACCACGACCAGGCGCAGTTCATCCGCGAGTTTCGCCGTTTCATGGGGATGACGCCAGGCGAATACGCGGCCCTGCCCCACCCGGTGCTCGACGCCTTCGTCAACGAGCGGCTGCGCGTGTCGGGATCGCCGGTGCAGACCCTGGACCCGCCGCGTTCGGCCCCATCGGCGACGCACTGATTGCACCGGACAGCGCGGTGCAATAGAGCGCGCCCGGCAAACAGACGGAAGTGGATTGGACGTGGACTACGAAGCGACCCGGCAGGCAGCGCTGGACGCGATCGCGGCAGCGGCGGACCTGGACGCGGTGGAAGCGCTGCGGGTGGGGCTGCTGGGCAAGCAGGGTTCGGTTTCGGCATTGCTGAAGACACTGGGCGCAATGAGCCCGGAGCAGCGGCAAAGCGAAGGGCCGAAGATCCACGGCCTGCGCGAGGCGGTGACCGAGGCGCTGGCGGCCCGCAAGGCGGCGCTCGAAGCGGCGGTGCTGGAAGCGCGGCTGGCGGCCGAGACGGTGGACCTGACCCTGCCGGCGCCGGAGCGGCCGCGCGGCTCGATCCACCCGGTCAGCCAGGTGATGGACGAGCTGGCGGAAATCTTCGCCGACCTCGGTTTCGCCGTGGCGACCGGCCCGGAGATCGAGGACGACTGGCACAACTTCACCGCGCTCAACATGCCGGAGAGCCATCCTGCCCGCGCGATGCACGACACGTTCTACCTGCCGGACAGGACGCCGGAAGGCCGCGAGCTGGTGCTCCGCACCCATACCTCCCCCGTCCAGATTCGAGCGATGAAGGACGTTATCAGGAAGAGCCCCGGGGGCGCACCCTTGCGGATCATCGCGCCGGGCCGGGTCTATCGTTCGGACAGCGACGCGACCCACACGCCGATGTTCCACCAGGTCGAGGGTCTGGTGATCGACAAGGACATCCATCTCGGCCACCTGAAATGGACGCTGGAGACCTTTCTCAAGGCCTTCTTCGAGCGTGACGACATCGTGCTGCGGCTGCGGCCGAGCTATTTCCCGTTCACCGAGCCTTCGGTCGAGGTCGACACCGGCTATTCCTGGGTCGATGGCCGGCGGGTGATCGGCGGCAGCGGCGACGCGCCGGGCCATGCCTGGATGGAGCTGCTGGGCAGCGGCATGGTCAACCGCAAGGTGCTGGAGGCGGGCGGGCTCGACCCGGACGAGTGGCAGGGCTTCGCCTTCGGCGTCGGCGTCGATCGGCTGGCGATGCTCAAATACGGCATGAACGACCTGCGCGCGTTCTTCGACGGCGATGTCCGCTGGCTGTCGCACTATGGTTTTTCCGCAGCTGACGTGCCGACTCTGTCGGGCGGCGTCGGCACGCCCGCCTGAGGAGGATGGCATGAAGTTCTCGCTGTCCTGGCTCAAGGATCATCTCGACACCGATGCGACCGCGGATGAGATCGCGGCGAAGCTCAATGCCATCGGTCTGGAAGTGGAAAGCGTGGAGGACCCGGCGGCCAAGCTGGCCGGGTTCCGCGTAGCGCGCGTGCTGACCGCCGAGCGGCATCCGAATGCGGACAAGCTGCAGGTGCTGACGGTGGACACCGGAGACGGCGTGCCGCTGCAGGTCGTCTGCGGCGCGCCGAACGCACGATCGGGGCTGGTCGGTGTGCTGGGGCTGCCCGGCGCGGTGGTGCCGGCCAACGGCATGACCTTGAAGCAGGCGGCAGTCCGCGGCGTCGAATCGAACGGCATGATGTGTTCAACCCGCGAGCTGGAGCTGGGCGAGGACCATGACGGGATCATCGAACTGCCCGCTGATGCGCCGGTCGGCACCCCATTCGCTGAATACCACGGCGCCGATCCGGTGTTCGACGTGGCGATCACGCCCAACCGGCCGGACTGCATGGGCGTCCATGGCATCGCCCGGGACCTCGCGGCGGCCGGCCTCGGCGCGCTGAAGCCGATCGATGCGCCGGCCATGCCCGGGGTCTATCCCTGCCCGGTGACGATCCGGACCGAGGACCCGCAAGGCTGTCCGGCGTTCCATGGCCGGGTGATCCGGGGCGTGAACAACGGCCCATCGCCGCAGTGGCTGCAGGACCGGCTGAAGAGCGCGGGGCAGCGGCCGATCTCGGCCCTTGTGGACCTGACCAACTACCTGATGCTCGGCTATGGCCGCCCGGCCCATGCCTATGACCTGCGCAAGCTCTCGGGCGATGTCGTGGCGCGCCGCGCGAAGCCGGGAGAGACCTGCCTAGCGCTCAACGGCAAGGAATACGCGCTCGATCCTGAAATGACGGTAATCGCCGATGCCCAGGGCGTCCACGACATCGCCGGCATCATGGGCGGCGCGCATTCCGGCTGCGACGAGACGACGACCGACGTCCTGCTGGAAATCGCCTGGTTCGACCCTACGCGGATCGCGGCGACCGGGCGCAAGCTGAACCTGACCTCCGACGCCCGCGCGCGCTTCGAACGCGGGGTGGACCCGGCATTCCTCGACGACGGGCTGGAATTGCTGACCCGGTTGATCGTCGAGACCTGCGGCGGCGTGGTTTCCGAGGTCCTGCGCGCCGGGGCCGCGCCTTCGGTGCCGAAGACCGTGCATTTCGCCCCCACGCTGACCCGGCAACTGGGCGGGGTGACGATCGCCGAGGGTGAGCAGCAGCGGATCCTCGAAAGCCTCGGCTTCGGCGTTGTCGCGATTGCCGGCCAGGCCGGAAGCGAATGGGTGGTGACGGTGCCGGGCTGGCGGCCGGACATCGACGGCGCGCCCGACATCGTCGAGGAAGTCGTGCGCATCCACGGGCTGGACAAAGTGGCGAGCGTGCCCCTGCCCCGCGCCGATGGCGTAGCGCGACCGACCGCGACGGCAGCGCAGAAACTGGAGCGGCGCGCCCGGCGAGCCGCAGCGGCGCGCGGGCTGAACGAGGCCGTGACCTGGTCGTTCCTGCCTGCCACGGAAGCCGGGCATTTCCAGCCAGAGGGCGAACCCTGGGTGCTCGCCAATCCGATCAGCGAGGACATGAAGGTCATGCGGCCTTCGCTGCTGCCCGGGTTGCTCGGCGCGTCGAAGCGGAACCTGGCGCGGGGCAGCGCCGGCCTGCGGCTGTTCGAGATCGGCCGGCGCTATCTGCGCGGGGCCGACGGCATGAGCGACGAACGGCTGACGCTCGGCGTCGTGCTGGTCGGCGAACGTTCGGCCCGCGGCTGGGCGAACGGCAAGGCGCAGGCGTTCGACGCCCATGACGCCAAGGCCGAGGCGCTGGCGCTGCTGGCCGAGGCGGGCGTGCCGGTGGACAGCCTGCAGGTCATGGGAGAGGCGGGGCCGCAATTCCACCCGGGCCAGTCCGCAACCCTGCGGCTGGGCCCGAAGACGGTGCTGGCGCGCTTCGGCATGTTGCACCCCGCGACCCTAAAAGCTTTCGACATCGACGTTCCGGTGGCGGCGGTCGAGCTGTTTCTCGATGCAATCCCGGCCCGCAAGGGCACCCAGGGATTCACCCGCGCGGCCTATTCTCCCCCTGCCCTGCAGGCAGTGACGCGCGATTTCGCCTTCCTCGTGCCGTTGAGTCTCCCCGCCGGCGATCTGGTGCGGGCGGTGCGCGGTGCGGACAAGGCGAACATCATCGCCGCGCCGGTGTTCGACGATTTCCGTGGCCAAGGCGTGCCGCCCGGTCAGAAATCACTGGCGGTGGAAGTGACGCTCCAGCCGACCGAGCGCAGCTATGATGACGCAGCGATCAAGGCGATCACCGAAAAGGTGACGGCGGCAGCGGCGAAACTGGGCGCGGTGCTGCGGGGATAGGCTATTGCAGGGTGGCGATGTCGCCGTCGTCATCCCGCTTGCCGAAGAACTGCATGAGTTGGACCAGCAGCTCGCAGCGCGCTGAAACGTCGTCTGCCTCGAGCAGCGCCTGCTTGGCGGCGGAGTCGAACGGGGCGATCTGGGAAACCCCGTTGATCAGCGCGCAATCGTCCAGCCGGGTGACCTGCTCCCAATCGACGCGATAGCCGTTGGCGTCCGCGAAGCGCCGCGCCTCGCGCTCGAACATCGCGCGTTCGACCGGAGCCAGGACCTGGCCCTCCGGCTCGTCGATCAACTCCGCCTCGACCTGCCGGAACGGCGTGTTGACCACCATCTCGCGCAGGATGCGGAAGCGGGCCAGGCCTTCGAGCACGACATTGTAGCGGCCATCGGGAAGCGCCTCGACATCGTCGATCTTGCCGAGGCAGCCGATGCTGTAAAGCGGCGCGCCCTCCCCTTCGCCGCGTGGCTGGATCATGCCGATCCGGCGGTCCCGCACCAGCGAATCGCCGATCATCGCCCGATAGCGCGGTTCGAAGATGTGCAGCGGCAGGTGCAGGCCCGGGTAGAGCATCGCGCCGGCGAGCGGGAAAATCGAGACGCGCGTTCCCGCCACCGTGCCTCCCCTCAGCCGAACAGGATCGTCGAAAGCTTGCGGCGGGTGGCGGCTACCCACGGGTCCTCCAGGCCGACTGCTTCGAAGATCTGCAAGAGCTTGGCGCGTGCCGCGCCCTCGTTCCAGGTGCGGTCGGCGGCGATCATCTCGAGCAGGACGGCCGCTGCGCTATCGCGCTCGCCAGCGGCAAAGGCGGCGGTAGCATAAGCCATCTGGGCCTCCATATCGGCCGGCGCCGCTTCTGCGGCCGCGCGCAAGGAAGCGAGTTCACCGGCTTCCGGCGCATCCTTGGCCAGTTGCACCGCAGCCCTCGCCCGTTCAATCGCCGGGTCGGCCGCGATGGCGGCGGGAACCTGGGCGAGCGCATCCTCCGCCTCGGCAGGGCGGCCGGCGACGAGCAGGGCGCGGGCGAGGCCGGCATGAACGGCGGGGTCTTCCGGGGCCATGTCCAGCAACTGGCTGAAGATGTCGGCCGCGCGTTCGGCGTCACCGCTGTCCAACACGTCTTCGCCCATGGCGATCAGCGGTGCGACGTCCTGCGCTGGCGCAGCGCCGCCCTGGACGGGAAGCTTGGCGAGGAGCTGGTCCAACATGGATTTCAGCTGCGATTCGCTGCGGGCCTGGGTCAGATCGGCCACCGGCTGGCCCTGGAACATCGCATAGACGGTCGGGATTGAGCGGACCTGGAATTGCGCAGCGATGAACTGCTCCTTGTCGACATCGATCTTGGCGAGGATGACACCCTTGTCCGCATAGTCTGCGGCAACTTTCTCCAGCACCGGACCCAGCGCCTTGCACGGGCCACACCACTCCGCCCAGAAATCGAGGATGACAAGGCTGTGCATCGACGGCTCGATGACCGCCTTGCGAAAGCGATCGACCGCCTTCTGTTCATCGAGATTGAGGCCCAGGCTTGCCAAGTTCACGCTCCTTGTCCGTGTGCGAGTGTGGACCAATGTGGCCCTTTTCGGCAAATTGTGAAGGGGTTTGCCATGGTCCCCCGCCTCCTCTCCGGAAGTTTCGCGGACTGAGCGGGCAAAGTGCCGGCGAGGTGCGTTTTGCGCTTGCGGTGCCGCAGAGCCGATGCTAACCGCGCGCCTCACCCCGGCCCTCCGGGCGCCTTTCCAGGCGAAACGGCAGGGTCGAGACGTCAGAGCGGGCGTAGCTCAGGGGTAGAGCACAACCTTGCCAAGGTTGGGGTCGAGGGTTCGAATCCCTTCGCCCGCTCCAGTTTTCTGATAGTTAGCGCCCTTCACGGTTAAGGGAGCCTTCGGGGTTTCGGTTCACTTGACGTGAAAGAAGCGACCCGCAGAGACGTCTGCGTGGCCTGCTGCCGGTTTGGTGGACACCCAGATAAACTCATTCAGGCTACCCCAGCTTCACGTTCGAAGTCGATAGGACTGAGATAACCCAGGGTCGAGTGACGCCGGGTCGGGTTGTAGAAGCATTCGACGTAGTCGAACACGTCCGCCTTGGCCTGTACCCTTGTGCGGTAGACCTTCCTCCCGATCTGCTCGGTCTTGAGCGACGAGAAGAAGCTTTCCATGGCGGCATTATCCCAGACATTGCCGGACCGGCTCATCGAGCAGATGACGCCATTGTCGGCCATCAGTCGCTGGAACTGCTCACTGGTATACTGGCTGCCCTGGCCCGAGTGATGCAGCAGGGCATCAGGCTTGCCCCGCCGCCAGATCGCCATGATCAGAGCGTCGGTAACGAGCTGGGCCGTCATGGTCTCGCTTATCGACCAGCCCACCACCCTGCGCGAGAACAGGTCGATGACGGCGGCAACGTAGAGCCATTCTGCAGCCGTCCGGATGTAGGTGAAGTCAGCCACCCACTTCTGGTTGGACCTGTCGGCCGTAAACTGGCGATCCAGCACATTGCCGGCGATGACCGAGCGTTCGCCCCGATCCTTGGGTAGTCCGCGACGACGAGGCCGTGCCCGCAGCCCCTGCGCCTGCATGAGCCGTTCGACCCGATGCAGGCCACAAGAGATGCCCTCAGCGAGCAGGTCGTGCCAGACACGGCGGGCGCCGTAGGTGCGGTAGCTGCCGACATGGCTGGGCCCTGACCCTGGCGCCGATCACCTCGTCGTCGCGGACACGCTGTGACGGCGATCGGGTGAGCCAAGCATGGAACCCGCTTCGCGAGACACCGCCAAGGAACCTTTGGGCGCCCCGCACATCCATGCCACCGGCCAGATCCCTCGGTGCTTCGCCATGAAGGCGAACCTCATATCGAGTCCTTCGCGAAGTAGGCGGCGGCTTTTTTTAGAATGTCGCGCTCCGCCTTCAGCTTGGCCACTTCGCGACGGAGACGATCGATCTCCAACTGCTCGGGCTTCATCTGCCCATGCCCAGGAAATGCGTGCCCCGGATCGGCAGCGAACTCCTTCACCCACTTGCGCAGCACGTTCTCGTGCACATCCAAATTGCGAGCAGCCTGCGCAACTGCGACACCGCGTTCGCGAACCAACCTCACCGCCTCAAGCTTGAACTCGCGGCTGAACTTCCTTCGTTGCATTGTGGACCTCCGATAGGTGGAAACATCCTATCTCGGTGTCCACCAAACCGGCAGCAGGCCACCTGTCCAGAAAACCGGGACCACCTCATAGCGTGCTTCCCACACGGCGAGGATCTCCGCTCGCCACTCCTCGACCCGGCGCGAGCACATGTCCCACCCTTAGGCTTGGGAGCAAAGTTGCCGATCGTGCGTCGCTGATCATGCCAGCGGATCGCCGTCGAGGGCGCGACCCCAAAACGAGCCGCTGCAGCACGGCAACTCATTCCGTTATCGATCGCCGCCAGAAGCCGCCTGTGCAAATCCATCGATAGAGGTTGGCCCATCCATGCCGGCCTCCTTCACTAGCACGGATTCTGAGTCAGAAATCACGCTCGGAGGGAATCCCCCAACGATCCAGACTGATCGAAAGTCGCTCTAGGATTTCCGCTGGAGTGATTCCGATATGATTCTGGGGCGGATTTTGCTTCCGATTTCAGCAAACAGAAAGGCCGTTAACTCGTTAGGTTTACGGCTTTGTCTGGTTGCGGGGGCAGGATTTGAACCTGCGACCTTCAGGTTAT